>Ga0208563_1000040_pt1 | contig 138992 bp, 138 predicted proteins | sample June2015DPH_17_1_2_FD_184717 | JGI IMG/M metagenome (GOLD analysis project Ga0208563, IMG submission 184717) | Peatland microbial communities from SPRUCE experiment site at the Marcell Experimental Forest, Minnesota, USA - June2015DPH_17_150... | ecosystem: Environmental > Terrestrial > Soil >... | reverse complement strand
CAGTGGCTCGAGGAAGCTCCTGGAGCCGGGAGCTACAGCACCCTGGGCAGCTCCTTCACGACTGGGTGCACTCCCTCCTCGAAACCTTCCGTGTCCACGGGAGCTCTCGTGACGATAGGAACGTGGAACTTCGAGCTCCAGGTCAATGACAGTTCATCGGAGTCCGTCGCTTCTGGAGCCGTCACGGTCACAGTTGGACCCACCCTCGTTCCGCCAACGATTTCAGTTTCGCCCACTGCGATTGGTAACGGCCAGTCTGCCACACTGTCGACCACAGCATCGTTCACCGGTGGCAGATCTCCCTACACTTGCCAGTGGCTCGAGAAGTCACCGACGGGCACGAGTTTTGTCGCCTTAGGCGGCTCCTTTACGACTGGGTGCACTCCCTCCTCGAAACCTTCCGTGTCCACAGGAAACCTGACGGCAGCAGGGAACTGGGGCTTCGAGCTCCAGGTGAAGGATGCAGCGAGTGCGACAGTGGCGTCATCGCCTGTCACGGTCACCGTCAGTGGTCTACCTGGCACCAGTGTCACCGTGTCGTGTGGCCATTCTTCTGTGGTCGTGGGCTTGACGACCATCTGCAAGGCAAAGGTCCGTGGCTCTAGTTCTGTGCCGACCGGCAACGTTACTTGGTCAAGCAGCAGCTCGGGCAAGTTCTCCAAGCTTACCTGCAAACTCTTAATGGGAGCCTGTCATGTGAAGTTCAAGCCTACCGCCGCAGGCTCTTCCGTGATTCTCACGGCGAACTACGGTGGGGACTCCAAGAACTTTCCATCCTCTGGAACGTACAACCTGACCGTGACGACGAAAGTCACGAAAACAATGACCTTCTGCACTCCGGCGTTCGTTGCTGCCGGCTCATCGATGGTCATCGCCTGCACTGCCAAGGTGATCGGTTACCTGCCGACAGGAACTGTGGACTGGACCCAGACTATGAGCAGTACAGGCTCGGTCTCCTTCACCTCGACAACATGCGCTCTCGCCAGTCTGACGAAACCTAACCGAGCAACGTGTTCCGTGACAATGACGGGTTCCACAAGCGGAAATGCCATCATAAACGCGACTTACATGGGAGACTCCAACAATAAGGGCAGTTCCCGGTTAAGAGCAGTGACCATCAAGAATGCGTCTACAGTTACCGCGATATCTTGTGCAGAATCGTCCTTCGGCTTAGGCATTCCAGTCACCTGCACAGCCACCGTGACCGGTTATTCTCCAACGGGGACAATGACCTGGTCGAAAGTTTCGGGGACGGGGAGCGTCACGTTCTCCTCGACGACTTGCACGCTGTTGTCAGGAAGCTGTTCGGTGACGGTCACCGGGACTCATACAGGAGGCGTCGAGGTCAAGGCGGCCTACAGCGGAGACTCCAACAACCTCAAGAGCGGGGGAACGCTCGTCCTGACGATAGCTTAGGTTTCAAAGAACCCACTGCTTCGTGCGTTCGCAATCAAATCTGGGTTCAGATTGCAACCGAAAGAACAAGGTCTTGAATCTACGGGGCAGAGCAAGAACGCCCGAGAGGAAACCAGTCATTCAACAACCCAAGGTTTGGATAACGCCCAAATCATTATATCTAGGCCTGACCGCGGGGAAAGGAGAGATTCTTTTGGCAGCTGGAGTAGACCTTTTGTCACGAGGGAGCCATGGTGGAAGAGTTGTAAATGGTCGTCGGGTATGTGTGCTCGCATTTCTTGGTCTGGTACTGCTTATCGGCGTTTCTCATTCTGTGAACGCTCAGTCTTCGCTTTCTCCTCCTGTAAGAAGCGCCAGTCCCCTTCTTGGCACTAGCGTCATTCTGTCGTGTTCCCATCCTACTGTGGTCGTGGGTTCGCCGATCGCCTGCAAGGCAAAGGTTCATGGCTCTAGTTCTGTGCCGACCGGCAATGTCACTTGGTCAAGCAACAGCCCGGGTGCGTTCTCCAAGCTCACCTGCAAACTCTCGAAGGGAGCCTGCTCAGTGGAGTTCAAGCCGACCGCTGTAAGCACTCTGGTGATTCTCACGGCGAGCTACGGTGGAGACTCCAAGAACTCTCCATCTTCCGGAACGCATAACCTGACGGTGACGATGAAAGTCACCAAGACAACACTCTCTTGCAGTCCGAAGTCCGTGGTCGCCGGCTCGTCGAAGGTCATCACGTGCAAGGCCGCGGTGAAAGGTTATTCGCCTACGGGCAACATGACCTGGTCGCAGGGAGGCACGGGATCCCTCCACTTTGCTGCTACGACGTGCACCGTCGTTAGTGTGAGTCTTTCCATGAGTCGTTGCTTTGTGACGATGACGTGGTCCAGGGCTGGAACTGTCACCGTCCAAGCAATCTATTCAGGAGACCTGAACAACGACGGCAGCTCCGGAACGGCTAAGCTGACCGCCCTTGCTCCTGCCGTCAGCTGCGGCGCTACAATCAATAAAGACACGACCTTGTATCTCAACCTCGGCCCCTGCTCAAAGAATGGACTCAACATAGGTCACAACGGCATAACCCTCAACTGCAATGGGTACACCATCACCGGAACGAGCGGAAACACGTACGCAGGAATCTACCTCAATGGAAGAACAGGAGTCACGATCGAGAACTGCAAGGTCACTGCGTTTCAGTATGGCTTCAGCCTTCTCGGCTCTTCTTTCGACACACTCACCAATAACACCGCGAACAGCAACACCTACGATGGCTTCTATCTCTACAACTCCTACAGCAACAAACTCACCGCGAACACCGCAGACAACAGCGGTTACTACGGGTTCGTCCTCAACGGCACTTCCAACAGTATCACTTTCACCGCGAATACTGCAGACAGCAACGCCTATGATGGCTTCTACCTCTCAGGCTCCTACAGCAACACTTTCACTGCGAATACTGCAGACAGCAACGCCTATGATGGCTTCTACCTCTCAGGCTCCTACAGCAACACCCTCACCAAGAACACCGCAGACAACAGCGGTTACTATGGGTTCTTCCTCAACGGCACTTCCACCATCAACAAACTCACCGCGAACACCGCGAACAGCAACACCTACGACGGCTTCTATCTCTACAACTCTAACAGCAACACACTCACCAATAACACGGCGAACCTCAACAACTACTACGGGTTCTTCCTCAACGGCACTTCCACCATCAACAAACTCATCAAGAACACGGCGAACAGCAACACCTACGACGGCTTCTATCTCTCCGGCTCCTCTAGCAACACACTCACCAATAACACGGCTAACCTCAACAACTACTACGGGTTCCTCCTCAACGGCACTTCCAACAGTAACACACTCACTGCGAACATCGCAGATCGCAACACCAACGATGGCTTCTACCTCTACAGCTCATCCAACGACACACTCACCAAGAACACCGCAGACAACAGCGGCTACTACGGGTTCCTCCTCAACGGCACTTCCAACAGTAACACTTTCACAAAGAACACTGCAGACAGCAACAAACAGTATGGCTTCTACCTCTCCGGCTCCTCCAGCAACACTCTCGCCACGAACACTGCGAACAGCAACACCTACGACGGCTTCTATCTCTCCGGCTCCTCTAGCAACACACTCACCAATAACACGGCTAACCTCAACAACTACTACGGGTTCCTCCTCAACGGCACTTCCACCATCAACAAACTCATCAAGAACACGGCGAACAGCAACGCCTATGATGGCTTCTACCTCTCCGGCTCATCCATCAAGAACACGCTCAGCGGGAACACTGCAGACAGCAACAAGCAGTATGGCTTCTACCTCTCCGGCTCCTCCAGCAACACTCTCGCCACGAACACTGCGGACAACAGCGGCTGTGGCTTCTACCTTTCAGACTCTAACAGCAGCACTCTAAGCGGAAATATGGCTGACATGAACGTCTACTTTGGCTTCTTCCTCAACAGCTCTTTCAGCAACACGCTCACAGGGAACGCGGCGAATGGTAACGTCAATGGCTTCTATCTTTCAAACTCCAACAGCGGTAATCTCACCACGAACACGGCTAACGGCAACAAGCAGTATGGCTTCTACCTCTCCGGCTCCTCCAGCAACACCCTCGCCACGAACACAGCAAACAACAACACCGTCAATGGCTTCTACCTCTACAGCTCTTCTAACTACAACACTTTCACTAAGAACACCGCAGATCGCAACACCAACGATGGCTTCTACCTCTCCAGTTCATTCAACAACACTTTCGCTAAGAACACGGCGAACAGCAACGCCTACGATGGCTTCATGGCCTACGGCTCTTCCGGCAACATTCTAGGGACGGGCTCTGCTCTCACTGGAAACACGGCGAACAACAACACCTACGACGGCTTCTACCTCTCCGGCTCCTACAACAACACTCTCGCCACGAACACTGCGAACGGCAACACCAACGACGGCTTCTACCTCTCCGGCTCCTACAACAACACTCTCGCCACGAACACTGCGAACGGCAACACCAATAATGGCTTCGACCTCAACAGCTCTTTCAGCAACACCCTCACCAAGAACACCGCAGACAACAGCGGCTACGATGGCTTCTATCTTTACAGCTCTTCCGGCAACATTCTAGGGACGGGCTCTGCTCTCACTGGAAACACGGCGAACAACAACAACAACGATGGCTTCGACCTTTACAATTCCTCCAGCAACACACTCGCCGGGAACACAGTGAAAAGCAACAGCTATGGCTTTTACCTTGTCAGTTCTTCCAGCAACAATCTCAGCGGGAACACGGCGAACAACAACACCAACGACGGTTTCTTCCTTTCCGGCTCTTCCAACAGCAACACACTCGCCGGGAACACAGTGAAAAGCAACAGCTATGGCTTTTACCTTGTCAGTTCTTCCAGCAACAATCTCAGCGGGAACACGGCGAACAACAACACCAACGACGGCTTCTACCTCTCCAGCTCATCCATCAAGAACACGCTCAGCGGGAACACTGCAGACAGCAACAAGCAGTATGGCTACTTTGACATCTCAAAAGGCCCAGGCACATTTAAGACAGCGAACTTCTATTACGGCGATATCTGTAGCGGCAACGTCAAGGGAGGTTCGGATCCGCCTGGGCTTGGCTCCCCACAGCTCTAAGCCGTTCACGTTCCCACCGTATTTCTAGCTTCCAACGTGCAGATTGCGACGGGTTCTGGACCACTCGAATGCTCAATTCCTTGAGCATGTCTCTCTTTCGAGATTTTGAACCCGCGTTGCCATCTCGAGAAGGTAACACACTCGACCGGGCTACACCACGGGGGACCCCCCAGAATTCTCCGGCGACATGATAGCGGTTCTATACGATGTCGTTCTTCACAATTCCCTTTAACGGAATTGACTACGGCTCTCAAGAGTTCCTGTACCCGTTATCAACATCAACGATGGTCCCTGAATTAGCACTGGTGACTGTCTTGCTTGGCGCCCTCTATGGCGTCTTCGCTGTGCTCTACGCGGCACCAAAAGGCTACTTGGGACACCCGAGGAAGAGAAAATCCATTGATTCGGTGAAATCGCCCGAGCCTTACGCTCCGACGATGGAGCGGGCAGTGGGGGTTCCGGCTGCGTTGGCAACGACCGCGGCTGAGCCTACTCCGTCTCCAGTCCAGGCAATCTACGAGACTCCGCAGCCGAAGTCTGCTCCAGCCCAGTACACAGCGCCATTCCATTACACGGCCTCCTTCGGAGCACCATCCATCTCTAAGAAGCCGACCCGGACATACAGGCGCAGGACTGCTCCAGTCAGGAGCGGTGCGGCTTCCAAGGCATCATTGAAGCAGAAGACAGAGAAGCGCTAAGCGAGAAGAGAAGAAGAGCGTGGGTCACGGTCGGAAACGTCCGTAAACCCACTCTCTGCCCATTTTCACGATTGGAATGAGCTCCATCGATTTCGCCCGGGTCGATCCTTCGCAAGGGCCACCCGCAAACGGGCAAAAGGCTAAGTCCTTCCCTAGGTAAGCCGCGCCATGAAGTTAGGCGGGACTCCGCTCAAGTCTGAGTTCCTCGATAGGAAGCTGCAGTTCGTCCTCGAGGCGATGGAGGAGCAGGGGATAGACATGTGGCTGACATTTACGAGAGAGGGCAACGAAGACCCGCTTGCCGAAGACCTGCGGCTGGGCGACCTGACATGGCGCTCGGCGGGAATCTTGCAGGCGGACGGGGCCAAGACCGCGATTGTTGGGAGTCTCGAAGTCGAGCTGGTGAAGCAGAGAGGATTCTACCACCAAGTCATGGGGTATGGGAGCGAAGGCGTCGCCCCTAAGCTGAAGGAGTTCATCAGGAAGAGCGGGCCGAAGAGGATAGCGGTCAACACGAGCCAGGACGAGGGCGCGGCCGACGGGCTCAGCTCGGGGATGCAGCAGTATCTGATCACTGCAATCAGACCGCCTGCTCACAAGCTCGTCTCGGCGGAAGACCTCGCCATCGCTCTCCGCGCCAGACTGATACATGGGGAGGTGGAACTTGTCCGGGAGTCGGTCGTCCGCTGCGAGAAGATCTACGAAGCGTTGGAGGAAACCATCAGACCAGGAAAGACGGACAAGCAGGTCCACGAATCCGCGCTGAAACTAGTAGCCGAGAGGGGACTGACTACCGCCTGGGCCGCGGACCACTGTCCGTCCGTCCAGGTGGGCAACAGCCCGACCGGGCACCTGGGTTACAGCGGAAGGGTCATCGAGGAAGGCGACTTCGTCAAGCTAGACTTCGGGGTGAACTACGAGGGCTACTGCAGCGACATTCAGAGGAACTACTTCGTCGGCCACGCCGCTGTCCCTGCCGGGGTAAGAAGGATGTTCGAGACAACTAAGACTGCGAATGACGCCGCCCTCTCCGTCCTGAAGCCGGGGGTGCCCGGATACAAGGTCGACGCGGTCGCGCGGAATCTAATCGTGAAGAGAGGCTATCCGGAGTACATGCACGCCCTCGGCCACGTCTTGGGCCGCAGCACCCACGAAATCGGGCCTCTCCTCGGCCCAAGGTGGCGGAACAGATACGGGGCCCAGGGAGAGAAGCCAGTCCAAGAGGACATGGTCTTCACAATCGAGCCCTCAGTAGAGAGCAAGTTCGGGACGTGTAATCTGGAGCAAGACGTCCTGACGACCGCCGAAGGATACCAGAACATCTCGGAGAGGCAGGAAGACCTAATCCGCCTGGGCTAGCCTGGGGTCATTCCTTTTCGATGAGGGAGCTCGCTTTGCCCTTCTTCTCCGTATAGTCCTGGCAACCGCATGCCTCTTGGTGTGTTGAATCAGGGTAATTCATTCTTGAACTCTTAAGTAATTCAAGAACCCCCCTCATGATGTGTTCTGCAGCAAGTGCGGTGCTCCCAATTCTGATGATGCTACATTCTGCGGCAAGTGCGGCAACCCACTGAGGAACCCTTCCGACACGATGCCTTCCCAACAATCTCAGCCAGCATACGCTACGCCTCCCCCTGCTCCCCAAAGCAACAGAAAGGACCCATTAATCGCTGGATTCCTTAACCTCTTCATAGGACTTGGGTACCTGTACCTTGGGTACAGGAAGGTCTTCGGCTTGCCCACGATTCTCTTTGTCGTTGTCGTTCTCCTGATTAACATCGTGACAGGAATTTTCACCTTGGGGCTGGTCCCCTTGATCCTCGCAATCCTCCTGGCTTATGACGGATACGTCAAGGCAAAAGGCGAGAAAGGCTACATCAACACTGAGCCGGCGCTTCTCTATCAGTAGCGTCAGCCTTTAGATCATCCAACAAGACTGGATCATCTAGTCAACGCACTTTCAACTCTGATTCACGCCAGGCTCATTTGGGTGCTTGTCACCAGCCCTCGTGAAGACGAGGTTCAGCAAAGCGCCCCGAGTTTGCGCGGATCGATAGCCCGACCAGGATTAGCTTAATTTTGTTTGATTCGTCCCGAGAAGTCCAATAGAATTAACAAGTTCCATGTTCGTTTTTGAAGGCGTAAATAAAAGAGGCCGCTCACTCGCGGCTTGAAAATGACGAAATTATCACAGTCAAAACCATCACAAATCCTATCGATCTTCCTTCTCTTCACGCTTCTTTCAGGCTTCTTCGCATTCCCAGTATCAGCCATGTCTCCCACTACGAGCACGTCTTCGAGCAGCACCTCGCGTCAGGTGCAGACTCCATCGTGGCTACTGTCCCTCTTGAAAGAACATCAGGACAGCGCATCAAACAGGATGCCCACGACGACGAAGGGCGCCATCCCGATGGACATCAGGCTGAACAAGAGCGTCAACATTAAGACCCAAACCGAGGAGGGCTTTCTCTACTACTCCCCGAGCGAAATCAGGAACGCCTACAACGCGACCTCGCTGCTAAACAGCGGAATCAATGGTACTGGGGTGACCATATCGATCGTCGACGCCTTCGGGGACCCCTACATCCAGAGCGAGCTGGACAACTTCAGCGTGACGTTTGGGATTCCGACAACCACAGTCCACGTGGTCTGCGTGGACGGGCCCTGCGACTACAACAATGGCATATCCACTGGCTGGAATGGTGAAATCGCGCTCGACGTCGAGTGGTCTCACGCCATCGCTCCCGGCGCCACCATAAACCTGTACATCGGCTCCACCAACGCACAACCGCTCTACGACGCAGTAGCCGCTGCCGTGGCAGGGACAAACGGGAACGGGACGTACCTCTCGCCTAGTTCCATCATATCCATGAGCTGGGGTTCGCCGGAGAACGACATCGGCGAGTCAGGCTCGATAGCACCAGTGTTCGGTGAGAACTACCCCTGGCTGAACACCGTGTTCCAGCAGGGCGCTGCTGAGGGGATAACCTTCTTCGCCTCGACCGGGGACTGGGGCGCATACGACCAAACGTACGGACAGACCTCTCCCTACGGAGGCGCCATCTATCCATCGACTGACCCGTTCGTGACGGCAGTCGGAGGAACCTCTCTGTACCTTAGCACCACCTCCGGGTACCTACAGTTCCCGGGGAACGCGACAGGCGGATATGGTTATGAGACCGCCTGGAGCTGGAACAACTACGACGGGTGGGCTACCGGGGGCGGTTACAGCACTTTCTTCAATCAACCTTCTTGGCAGCGCGGGCCTGGTGTCCCAAGCGGCGAGGCTCGGGGTGTTCCTGACGTCTCGTGGAACGCAGACCCCCTGACTGGCGTCTTGGTGAACCTCCAGGGCGAGTTCTGGGTCTACGGAGGGACGAGCGAGGGCTCGCCTTCGTGGGCGGGCTCTATGGCGCTGATTGACCAATATGCAGGCCACAATCTCGGTTCCATTAACCCCTCGATCTACTCCATTCTGAACAACCCGTCGGAGTACGCGAAGGCGTTCCACGACGTGACGGTCGGCAACAACGACCCGCTCCAGGCTGGCCCCGGCTGGGACCCTGTGACTGGAGTAGGCTCGCCAAACATCGGAGAGCTGGCCCACTACCTGGCCCAGCCTTCGAAGTCGTTGAGCGTTCTCGCGTCGAACAACGTCGCTCTAGGGACGAGCGCCTCCTACACTTTCGTGCAGATTCAGGCAACCGTCCTCAACGGAGCCGTGCCAGTGACCGTGGGCGCCGTGTTTGCCGAGATAGCGTCCAGCACAGGTGCGTTCGTGGGTGAAGTCACCATGACCTACAACGGTACGATGTGGACAGGCACATACCAGATCAAACCTACCGATCCGCCAGGCGTGTGGACCGCAACGGTCCACGCCACAAGCGGTTCTAAGAAGGGCATCGGCACTACCACCTTTTCCGCGGGCGACGGGATAACGATATTCGCGGGTGGGTGGACATTCATCCCGGCAGGCGTCACGGATCCTATCGCAGTCGTCGTGACGTATCCTAACGGGTCCATCGTCACCAGCGGCACTTTCAACGCGACATTCCACCTTGGGACTCCGTCTGGAGCTGTCGAGGGGACGGCACCTCTAGCCTACAACTCCAGTGACCACATGTGGCAGGGCAGCTTCGCCATCGGTCCATCCGCTGACCAGGGCGCCTGGATTCTTTCCATAGGCGGTGCAGATTCTATCGGCAACATGGCGGCACCCGCCTACGCATGGCTGACCGTTGGCCTGTCCGCCGAAACCTTCACTGACAGCCCCACTTACGTTCTGGGAGAGACGATACAGATTGGCTCCTTCATCTACTTCGATAGCATCTATACTGCTACGACAGGGTCGTTCAACGCCACAATCTGGGACAATGGGGTGGCCATAGCGGTAGTGCCACTCAGCTTCAACTTCAACTTCGGTATCTGGACCGGTGCATTCGACACCACCGCCTATCCAGCAGGATTCTACAGAATAGTGGTCACAGGAAACGACGGGTACGGGAACTCTGCCTACGGGGAGACTCTAGTCAGAGTCGCACCCCTGAGTTTGACGGTGGCTGCTACAATCACAGTCGACAACAACTCCACGGAGACACTGTCCGCAGGCGTAACTTATCCTCACGGGACACTGATGACAATCGGCAGCGTCGACGCGTTCACTTCCTACGGCTATTACTTCCCAATGACGTACAACGCGTCTTCCGGGAAGTTCGTCGCGATACTTCCATCCCTCACGATCGTAGGCAATATCTCAGATATCGTCGCCTTCGACCCCTGGGGCAACGCAGGGAGTTCGCCGTCTCCTTCAGCAACCACACTCTCTTGCGTCAGTGCTGTCATAGTGGGAGCATCTTCTACCTGCACAGCGACGGTCTCGGGAACTGAACCCTCAGGGAACGTAACCTGGTCCCAAGTGGCAGGAAACGGCTCAGTCACAATCTCACCAGCATCATGCGCACTCTCCTCCGGGCAGTGCCAGGTCACAGTCGGAGGGACATCAGACGGCTCGGTCACCCTAGAAGCGAATTACACTGGTGACCTGAACAACCTCCCAAGCAACGGAACTTTGGCCATAATGGTGAGCTCAGTCACAGTCGCTTGCACACCCGCGTCAGCGGTTGTGGGAGCACGCACCACCTGCACGGTCACAATCGCGCAGTCAGGGCAGACGCACATACCCACCGGCAAGGTCACATGGTCCGCAAGTGCCTGGGGCAAATTCTCCCGGCTCACCTGCAAGCTCTCAAGGGGTTCGTGCGAAGTGACATACACCCCAGCTACCGCGGGCAACGTCACCATAACGGCCAGCTACTCCGGCAACAGGTACAACCCGGCATCCTCAGGAACCTTCACTCTTTCCGTGACTGCGAAGACTTCGACCACGACCGTCTCTTGCTCGCGGAGCTCGGTAGTCGCCAACTCGTCCAAGATAATCAAGTGCACCGCGACCGTGAGCGGCTACAAGCCGACCGGAACGGTGACATGGACCCAGGCGAGCACTGACAACGGCTCAGTCGCATTCGCCTCCAACCTATCCAATACCACGTGCACTCTAAACGCCAAGGGACGCTGCTCAGTGACCATGACAGGGGTTGCCGCAGGAATAGTGACCATACAGGCTGCTTACGGCGGGAACGGGGGCAACACGGCCAGTTCCGGAGCAGCTGCGCTGACGGTCAAACAAGCCAAGAAATAGCACAAGCAACAGTAACCCACGGGTCTTGGGTCTCCAAGACCCCTGGGCTCCTCCTGTTTTTCAAGCATAACCGACGCCCACGGGGGATTGCATTAGGCCAGGATGAAAGAAACTCTGAGACTGGGCCTTCTTCATCTAGGGGAGAAACATTCCAGCTTTGAATGACCATACTAACTTGTTTTCGGGCCGCTAGTTTAGGCAGTGACTGGATAGTTCCAAACCGATTATGTTTTCAAATCAAGATTGCTTACTTCATGCAGCTCGTGGTATGATTCGGCAGCCTCTTTCGCCACGAATGCGAGTATCACCACAGCCGCGAGATAGTCGACCCACCAGAGCCCGAAGAAGTACTCGGCAAGAAGGCCGCACAGCAGAGCAACGGACATGAAGAGGCAGGTGAACGACTCTACAGCGTCGATTGAAAGAGGCAGACTCCTCGTTTCCTCGCCAATCTTTCTCTTCTGCCACCAGAGGTAGGGCATGACGATGACCGCCCCAATCGTTATGGCGATTCCCAAAGGCGAGCCTTCGGGTCTTACGCCCAGAGCATACGAGCAGACAGCACCCAAACCGATGACAGGAATCAGGACGAAGAGCAATCCGGTTGTCAATAATCCCGTCCGTCTGGTCCGGACTTCAGAGCCGGTCACATCTTTCCGAAGATGACTCAGGACTGCAAAGCCTGAGATAAGCTCTATGAGGCTGTCGCCCCCGAAAGCTAGCAATGCAAAGCTACCCGCCATCAAGCCGAATCCCACGGAACCCAAGACCTCAACAATCATCCACGCCGAGCTGAAATACTCGATCCTGATGCCTGTCCCTATCATTGCTCGCCTCCACGATTGATGAGTCGGGGTGCAGCAGCAGGAAGAGCAGCTAGGGCAGGCGGTCGGAGTGTGGCAGGTTGCGCATGATGTCTCCCCGCAACCGCACATCTGGCAGGCAGATGACGAAGGTCCAGACGTCATCGTGGGCCCAAGCCTCCTGTGCCTGAAGAGTTCAATGTTCTCTCTCAGCCTCTCAAGTGGAAGTATAAGGGAGGGCCTTCGATTTTCCTCGTCCTCGAAAACCTTGGACCATGACCGGTGTTTGCCCACCAAGTCAACGAAGCGCTCCATGCGACCTAGGGCGTCTCTATCGACGCAATGCTCGATACCTTCGGCCACAGCGTAGCGCGGACGAGGTATAGATGATAGCCACTGTAAGCACCCAGAACTATAGCTAGCAGATAGACGCCGAGCGGGGCCACAAGATAGTATACCAGGTAGGTGTTTAGCCCCACGATTGTCGCCCCGGTCAACACACCGAGATAAGTGGTCAGGCGGTTGTTAGCAAACTGACCCATGAGGTCCTTCTTGGCAGTGTACACTAACAGAGGTATCATGGGTAGCGCGATCATTAGGCTGAGAAGCACCTGGCTGTAGACCAACAGGGACAGCGGGTCCAAGCCCAGAAGCACGGCTATCGTCGTTGGGAAGACGTTGACGATCCTCGTAACCACCCTCCTGGCGGTCCTGTTCACCTTTGTTCCCAGCAACCCATCCATGATCGCTATGCCGGCCAATGTTCCGGTCGTCGAGGAGGCAAGGCCCGAGCACAGCAACGTCACGGCGAACATGACAGCGGCAATCGATCCGTAGATCGGCGCCATTATCTGGACCGCCTGATTTACTGTCGACACACACACAGGTACTGCGGGCGGTTGGACGGCACACTGCGGGTAGAACGCGACGGCACTGACTATGAGGATGGCCGCATTGACCGCTCCGGCGATCATAAAGGCAACAATGCTTTCGCGAGTGTGGAGCTTCAATAGTCGTTGCTTTTCATCATTGGTTCGCTCCACCAGCTTGTCCCTGGTCAGCGTCGAATGCACGTACAGTGCGTGCGGCATGACGGTCGCGCCTATGATTCCAACTATCAAGACTATGCTGTTGTTGCCAAACGTTGGCGAGGCAAAGGACTGAGCTATCTGAGGCATGTTTAGGCCGACAACGGCGACTTCGTACAGGAAACCAAGAGCTATGATGGACACGAACAACATGAAGAAGTACTCGACTGTCCTGAAACGCCCCGATGTCAGAACCAACAGAATGAGGACGTCAGCCGCTCCGAATATCGACGCATAAAGGAGGGGCACCTTGAACAGTATGTTCAACGCGATGACCGTCCCCAGATACTCCGCCAGGTCGGTGGCTGCGGCTGCCACCTCGGCGCCAACCCAGTTCAGATAGATGTCAAACCTAGAATCATGGAGAGACTCGCGGACAAGCTGGGCCAAATCCTTACCTGTAGCTATTCCGAGCTTTCCTGAGAGATACTGAAGGAGCATCGCCATGAGGTTCGCCATCCAGACCGTCCAAAGCAAACCGTAGTTGAACGACGCTCCCGCCTGAATGTCCGTTCCGTAGTTCCCCGGGTCCATGTATGCCATGCTCACGATCAATGCCGGACCCGCAAAGAGGAAGACCTCACGAACTGAAGTAAGGCGTGACTTCTTGATCTTGAGCTGCTCCGGTGGCTTGAGAACTCTATTCGAGGGTGCGCGTTTCCACGGGAGCCGCATGCTTGTAAGAAAGAGAAATTGCGAGGTATTTTAAGTTTGATTGCTCTAATATAACTCGACGGCTCTAATACGATTAGAGCGTTCATCATTTCGTAGGCTCGCCTAACCATTCGAGAACGCTTTTTAATGGGCGATGGCCTGCTTCTTCTCCGTCGGGGACGAATTGGCAAGGGTGACCCAGACAGAGCAGCAGGAAGAGATGTCGCGGCTGGAAGACTATCTTGAAGTAATCTACCATCTAATCCACGATAAGGGTTATGCGAACACGGTCGACATCGCAGAGAGTCTTCGAGTCAAACCTCCTACCGTATCGAGTATGCTGCAGAGACTCGCTGCGAAGGAATACCTTGTGCACGAGCGCTACCGAGGCATCAGATTGACCGACAAGGGTGCGAAGATTGCGAAGTCAGTGATCGCGAGGCACAGTATAGTAGCAGAACTGCTTTCGATGCTCGGCGTGGAAGACAAAGTAGCCTACCAAGATACGGAAGGGATGGAGCACCACATCCAACCCGCAACTATCCGCAAGATAGAGGGGCTGGTCGACTTTCTCCGGAAGAACCCGAAGCTGCTGCGTGCGATACGGGATCACATAGAAGAATAGGGCGCCAGTTACAGTGCGTGGTGGAGGGCTGCCATGAACACGGAATTCGAACCCGTATCTTTCGGGTCACGACCGGATACTCTGCTATTGGACGATCGTGGCATTTGGTGGTTATCCTGTGCTCACTCTGGGGTCGAGGAACCCGTAAGTGACATCGGCGATGAAGACGCAGATTAGAACCATGGTGGATATGATGAAGAACAGGGCCTGTTCCATCGGGAAGTCGTACGCCTGCACCGCCGTGAAGAGGGCGAGCCCCAGTCCGGGGTAACTGAACACCGTCTCCGTGATTATCGCACCAGATAGGAGGAACCCAATGGATACGGCGAACGCCGTGACAATTGGAAGAACCGCGTTCCTGAAGGCATGTTTGAACAACACAGTTCTCTCCGGGAGGCCCTTGGCCCTTGCCATCTGAATATAGTCCTCCTGCACGGAGTCTATCATCACCGCCCGCTGCGTCAGGAAGACGCCCCCGATGCCCAACAAAGTCAACGATACAAACGGCAGAAATGTTGCCTTGAGCACAGAGGCATAGAAGGTCCATCCCGTCAGGAGCAGAGATGAGGTGCCAAGATTCACGTAGGCCGTCCCGGTGACTTTTATCTGCATGAGCAGCAGAATCGCGGCTAGGAAGAATGATGGGAGCGAGTTCAGGAAGAGCAGGACGGAGAGTGATGAAATGTCCACCAACTTGCCTCTCTTCGCTGCCGCAATGACTCCCAGCCCTATGCCTATTATGAAGGCGGCGATTGTGGATGCCCCGAGCAATAGCATTGTGTAAGGCGCTCTCTGCTGGATAGTAACGAGGACGGGCCCCTGCAGCCCGACTCCTATATGAAAGCCGAAGTTCCCAGTGAACATATTACGGATGTAATCAACGAACCTAATAGGCCACGATTGGTTAAAGCCATAAGAACGGAGTATGCCGTTTCGTATCTGTTGGTAATACAACCCGACGCCGGTACCTGTTCCTCCGTGGTTAGGAGGTGCTTCCGGGAGGTAGAGGTTCTCAACACAGGTGATGTACGTCACTCCCTTCGGGCAGAGTGCCGTGAAGGGGAACACCTGAAAGAGAAAGAAGTTGAATACCACTATGAGGAAGAGTAGAACAATCGTGTACACGGAGCGTTTGGCTACGTACTTCTTGAGCCCCATGTCCAGAGACGGGCAAACCTATTCGGAGCTATAAGACTAGTTACCATAACACTAAGCTGAAAGAGCCCAGATTTAGCCCCCGATTCGCCAAAGAAACTCATTGTGGGCCTATCTCGCGGGGATTTCGACTAGATGGTGCAACGCCCCAGTGTGATCAATGTGCGGGAGGTGGGAATCTGACCCAGCGTGCTTGGCGGAACGCCCAAGAGCAGAACGCCATCAAGGCGTGGTAACAACGGATATAGCGCCCGAAGACAGGTTCAGAGAAGGCTGGGGCAATATCGGTGAGCATTAGGGGATTCCTTCGGAGAAGAGATGTTCTGACCATTCTTGCGATGGTCTTGTTTGCCGTGTCGGTGGTAAAGCTCTATTCGCATTACACGAGTGTTTGGTCCCCATCAAGGTTTCATCAGAGTACTTTCGACGGCGATTCGGCACTTGCAATAATCACCGCTGTGGTTTCCCTGATGATGATCTATCCAAGAAAGGCCTCCGCTGATTTTGCCGCTTTGATCTCGTTCTTGGCCTCTTGGAAGATTGCAACGAAATTCTATCCGAGATTTGTCGTTCTGGGTTCAGCTCCTGATATCCTATGGTGTCTGTACCTAGTCTTCTGTGCGTGGGTCCTGACGCTGGGAAGCAGACCGGTGGAGTTGAGGCCTAGTGGACAAGACCCTCTCCCCACTGCGCCGCCCACCCGCGCCGCCCGGGACTCCAATTAGTTTAGGCGCCCGAACAGCAGAGTCTGCAGTGCGGAAGGAGTGCCTCTCAAGAGAAGGTCCCTGGCTAGGTGATGCGATTCTGGCCCGCATCGATTCTTGCTGGCTCATCCGCCGGATCCGGACCCCGTTCTGAACCACGTCTAAGAATGTCAGGAAGGAGAAGGGCCGTGGCGACTACGGCTCCTGCTACCACTGGCCAGAGCAATCCGACGGACCCCGTCCACCACTGGTCGAGGGTCCCATGGGAAAGCAGAGGGATCGTGCTGTCAAGGAAGGGCGAGCTCAGCCAGCTGGTGTTCCCAGCGAGCGTGCTCGTGAGCGCCGCGAGGCCGTTGACGACCACCCCTGCAGAATATAGGACGTAGACGACGGGACCCCGGTATCTCCAGCCGCCTTCTATCACGTAGCCCGCCGGCAGAAGAAGAAAGGGGAGCGACGCCACTATGAATCGAGGTCCAAAGGACAGACCCCCGGTGGGATCATACCAGGCGCAGTAGGGCAGAAACAGCACCATGAAGGCTGCCAGGATCAGAAGGCCCTCCCTCCTGACAGCGGAAGTGTCCAGCATCTTCCTGAACCCAAAGACGCCGACGAGAAGAATCGGAGAGTAGAGGAAGATGCCTCTCAACGGTGTGAAGAGATTCAGGACCACCCCGAGGTACCAAGGCGTTGAGAATTCGCCCAGGAGGGACGAACTGTGGAGATACAGCTGTTCGGAGGAAACCAAGACCTGCCCGAAGCTTGCGTAATTGTAGAGGCCTATCGCTAGGACTCCGAGGAAGGAACAGAGAGCGAACCCGACGGCCGCCTTCGCGAGAAGTCCACGATTCTTTCTTCTCAGCGACACGACTATGTAGACTAGCAGCACCGGCATCAGAAGGAAGTTCACGTAATCGACCATCATCGCTGCGGCCACCGAAAGCCCTCCGAGCAGGAGTGTGATGGAGCCTCGTGAGCCCCTGGTGGCTCGCAGGACGAGATAAACCGCGACGATGTCCAGCGCCGCGGAAGCGTCGCTCTGGAAGAAGAACGTGGCAAGGGACCAGCTTACGGTGGAGAACGCGTAGGCGAGCGCGATGAAGCTGGCCGTGGCTTCCCTGAAGTACATCCGGCTCAGCTTGTAGAGGTAGAGCACCGCGAGGGCATTCAGCATCGCAACGAAGAACTCGCTCGAGAGCATCACGGCCCCGTATTCGCTGAAGTGGCCAACGATGATGAATCCTGGCACCACGAAGGGGAAGGCGAAGAGGGCCAGTCCTGGCGCCAGGGCGCTGTAGTACTGCCCTCTGTACTGGAAGATGTCCACGGAGTTAGGGATGAATTGTCCCACGCGGCCCAGCGCGAACGTGTGGTTGGCCCAGATCGCGTAGTCGAGATCCAGGAAGCTTGCTGTGTGATCGGTCGCCCAGACTGCGTTCAGGGTGACGCAGAAGACCAGCAAGGTGGCCAGGAAGATGACCGACCCGCGGTTCATGTCGCGCCAGACCACGCTGTGACCATTCTTCGAAGCGCACTTCCTTCCTGGGCTCTAGCCATTAAAGCTAGGTCCCCCCTACCAGTGGAACGAAACCCCTAATGGCGGAGGCAGAAGTGACTCTGTGTCTCCTTCATACCCATTAACGGAACGCCCTCCAAGCTCTGCGCGGAACGACCGACGTGAGTAGCCGTCAGAGTCCAGGTGGACCCTCTGGGAGGACCTCTGGAGGTTCCAGATTCTTGGTCCCATCAGAAAGCAGGGGCAGCCTGTGCGAGAACGTGGCCCAATTGGTAATCGCGCGAGTGGGAACTCGGACCTCGGAGAAATGTGGATCTCGTCAAATGGGATTGGCCGTGCGTTGGGCACCTCACGACTAAGGCAAAGGGGCCTTGCTCACCCAGGCATCGACGATGTCCATGGCTTGCCTCAGGTCTCTTGCAACGACCTGGCTGCCGATGGCCCGGGATTCTTCCCAGGATGGCTTCTCCTTGTGGAGGAGGATGGCCCTCATGCCGATTCTGGTCGGGATAAGCACGTCCCCCTCCAGTTCATCTCCTATCATGACCGCCTCTCCCGGTCTGACCTTGAGGGCCTGCAGGGTTCTGTGGTATATCTCTGGGCTCGACTTGTCGCAGTGGAATGTGTTCCCGTCCACTACGAGGTCGATCCTGTCGATGATGCCGCGTAGGTCCCGTTCGAAGCGGAAGCGGGCGATGGATGTCACCAGCGCCGTCCTCAGGCCGAGCTTCTTCGCCCTCCGCACCGCCTCCGCGAAGGGTAGGGAGTTCCACCTCGTCTTCTGGTATTCGCGAATCACTTCATTGAAGGTCAGTTCGTTGGGTTTGGCACGCGCCATTTCGAACGCGCGGCTGATGTACCTTTCCCAGTCAGGGTAGCCGTATCTCGGATAGTCGATGTGGTGGACCTGGGGTATGGCGTCCTCCCAGGCCTTGGTCGAGACTGAGAGGCCTCGGTCGCGGAGGAGTCTAGAGACTCGTTCCGGGTCGGGAGGACCTGAGTGCGGCCTGAAGCCGGCCAGCGTGGCGTGCAGATCGAAGAAGACCGCGCGGATGTGGACGCGCCGACGAGGCATGAATGTGGCCGGGATCTCTTCTCAACCGTCCTTGGCAAAGATGAAGAGAGGTGTGATCTCTCCGCTCGTCAGCGATATCGCGTAACCATGGGACATCTGGCCATCCGACACTCTGGTTGCGTTTGCACTAGGGTGTCCGCAGTTGGGACAGGAAGCGGCCTGTGGTGATGCTTCCTTGCCACGGTCGGGACAGAAGGCCGTGTTCCCTAACGGAAGAAAGTGGAGGTTTGTCCAATAGGCATGAACGACGTGAATGAGTGTCGGTCAGGGTTGGATTTGAACCAGCAATTCTGACGATGTTCGCAACCGAACAGTCGGGGCCTAGCCGGGCGATTTCCCTCTCCGCGCCTGCCTATCCTCTTTCCTTTCTCTTGCTCTCTCTTTCTTCTTTTTCTTGCCTTCTCTTCCCATGCCCCTCTACCTCCTTAGGTGGTCATTCGTTATTAAAAGAATGGAGGGCGTCGAGTCATGGTGCCCATCCCTTGAAACCAGTGTCTTGACTTTTGTTCTGCTGCCACCTATCAGATAGACGCCGGAAAGTGGTGGACTTCGCGATCATCTTGGTTCTTCCCCTCGGTGAACGATTCCTCGACGCTGCATTTCCCCTTGACGAGATGGGGACGGAACCTCAGCGTTTGGATGAGTCGAGCGGTTCCGCTCTGGAGTGCCCTTAGGTCTGTATTCAGCGATTCCCGTTTGGAGTCTAAGCTTCTTCTGGCGTCGGCATAATACTCACCCCAGGGGTCTATCCTCTTCATGAGTCTGGCCAATTCCGAATCGTCCGACGAGCTCGCTAGAGTTTGGTCTTGGCCAGCATAGTGAATCGGTAGGAACGTCCATCCCAGCGAAGGACCAACGCCCTTGAAAGGGGGGCCGATGGACGCGCTCTCGCGGCGGTAGAAATGGCGGTCAAAGTACTCCATCAGAGCCGATACGTCGCACTTTGATTCTTGAGGATGTTTATCGATTCCTGAGGCCTCCCTGAGCCCACATTCATTGTAAATCATCTTGGCGATGTAACTGGGCCATCGTACTAGTGCCTTGACGCTGTCATTGTAGTCCACCATTCCATCCCACACCTTCTTTCTGGCCTCGGAGGTTTCATCGTCCAGATGGGCGAGTGCATCTCTTATCATCGGAAGTCCTGGGTTCGTCCCCGGTTCGGAGTCTGATTCCAATTCAAACCCTATGGGGATCCAGACGTATTCAGGTTGGTTCTGTGACGGTGGATAACCAGCGAGACTCTCTCTGTCCTCTATTCCGCTCTTGCACCAGGGACCGTATGTCTTAGTGATGAGTTCTTCATGGTAGGCTCTCGTGAGCTCATTACGCCTTGCGCGTTCCCTTGACTCTTCTTCGAGTTCCTGTTTGCGCTCGGCTTCTGCTCTACCGATAGCGACGATCTCCTCGGCCGTGTACCCGTCTCCGTCGGCCTTTCCTGCGGGCGCTCCGTGTTTCACCCGCTCGGCCGCCAGAACGAAGTACTCTTCGATTGCGAGGCCACCGAGTCCGAGCATGACTCCGCTGATGACCAAAACGACGTCGCGGTCTGGAAGAGCTGAAGGCACCTCTAGACTCACGATTATCAGAATCGCTCCGATGATGGGGATTGCGAGGGTTAGGCCAAGGACTGTCTTGTTGACTTCCCTCTTCGCTCTCTTTGTCTGGGTCTTGGAGGAATCATCCAAATGCGATATGCCACAGGCAATCGGATGCTTGGTTATTTAATGTGGCAGAGAAGGCCAGATTGGAATCGAGGGGATGGAAGCTTCCCGCTTCTGCCTTCCAGAGCGTTCCATCCATCTTACCATTTCGTCAAGCCAGCAAATTCCTCGCTTGTTCGAGCCTTCCCGCAAATGTTTAGATGAGCATCCCGTTGCCGGTTCTCATCTTGCAGATGCAATCCTCAGGCCCCGCCATGGGGGCTGCGTTGTTAGTCGTCGGGGTCATCCTGGGTGCAGGGTTGGTCCTCGCAACGTTCTATGCGACCGGGTCTCTCACTCCAAGAACGATGGCTGGCACTACGACGAAGACTCTTACGACTACTGTCACGACGACCATCAACAACGCCCAAACTGCCTCGTGGAAACCAGCGGCAAATTATCCCCTTCAGGCATCTGGCACGCTTGGGGTGTTCGCACAGCAGTGCGTCAACAGCACGGCGTACATCTATTGCGTCGGGGGGCAGGACGCCTTATCAAATCCACGCAACGCAGTGTACACATCTTCTGCCGTATCCTCGTCTTCCGGCAACATCACCGGCTGGACACTCGGACTCAACCTCTACCCCCAGAACATTGGCGGCCAATCCTGCGTTGCTAGCTCTGGCTACGTCTATTGTATCGGAGGGACCTACGACAATGCTAGTGATGATGTCAACGCGAGCTACTATGCTCCTCTCAGCAGCAACGGTGTAGTCGGGACGTGGAGCGCTACGAAGTCATTCCCGATTCCCGTAGATAGTCAGTCTTGTGCGGCGTCGTCCGGGTACATCTACTGCGTGGGAGGATTCGGCGAGGCGCTAGGTACCAACGCCACCTCCTTTCCGAGCAATTTCGTCTATTACGCTCCACTCTCATCTTCGGGCATTGGTTCGTGGAGCAAATCGACATCCTATCCCGAGGGCATCTACCTGCCCAGCTGTTTCGCGGCCAGCGGTTACATCTACTGCGTAGGGGGCGTCGACATTAGCGGCGGCGCCTTAAGCGCAGACTACTACGCTCCTCTTTCCTCTGCGGGAGTGGGGAAATGGACCCCGACGATGGCATATCCGATTGCTGCAAGCGGCCAGGCCTGCGCGGCCTCGGCGGAGTACGTCTACTGCGTAGGAGGAATGGGATCGAGCTCGTACCTAAGCGCCGTCTACTATGCTACCGTATCATCCGGGGGCATAGGGGCGTGGGCGCAGGCAGCCAACTACCCCCTTAGCGTCATGACAGACTGCGTCATCTCATCGGGTAACATATACTGTGTAGGTGGTGCGGGCAGCTCGCCAGAGTACAGTGCCACATACTACGTCTCCATAGAATCCCTCCTGGGCGTGACGACAACCGGTTGAAACCGTCGGCAACCTTGTCCTAACTGACTGACTACACGGCAATGTGTCTTCTCGGATGGAAGAGGGCCATCTCCATCGTCCCCTCTACTGTCAACATGATCAGCGTCTCGCCGCCGAGGGAGTTTGTCGCCACTGGTCCCTGGTTGAACACCATCTAAGGAACTTGGGTCAGGTCGGGAAGGCGGGTATCTTCACGTTCTTTCTTTGGAAGTCGCTGCTGCCGTTGCGGACGGTTTTGATATTCTGACTTCGTCCATAGCCATCCCCTCCCAGACCGAGGTGTATCCAAGAGCGTCCAGGACCTTGCTCGCCTCTCTTTCCCTGACACCAGAGGACTCGATTATCGCGAGTGCTTCGGTGAGCTTCTCGATCTTGCCCAGCCTCTCGTCTAGCTCCCTGAGCTTTCCCTTCGAGATGAAGAGGTTGCCCACCCTCGCGTGTCCGGCGGGTCTGAAGTCCTGGAGGGCCAGACTGATCGCTTCCAAAGAAACGCCCTTCTCTTCCGCGATATCCTCGAGAGTAACGAAGTCTTCATTCAGGATGATGGATTCCTTCTCGATTCCGCCGGCCTGCGCCCTCAGGATCAAGCCCTCCCTTTCCTTCAGGTGCTCGACGATCGGCTTCAGGGGCACGTCCTTCTTGTAGTATATCACCTCAGCCTTGCCCCTCAGCCTTTCGAGCCTGGAGCAGGCGAGGCTTTCGTCAGCGGCGATGATCATATCCACTCCTTCTATCGACTTCAGCTTGCTCAACTTCCTCTCCAGGTACTCTGGGGTCCAGAACCCGACGATCTCCAGGTAGACCTTCTCCGCGTGTTTCTCCAGGCTGAAGTCGGGGATGAGAACGTGGGCGCCGGCCACCAGCGGTTCGGGCTCCCTTCTCAGGACCCACCCCAGGGAGCCGTAGGAGGTGAGGAACGCCTTGGCGAACCTCTCTTCCACCGTGCTGTCGAACCCGCTCGCCTGTCTTCCCCCGGCGTCGGCCCTCTCCTCTTCCCCGTCCGTGACGATGAGGCCGTCGACTTCCTCGCTGTCCGTCTCGAAGGCGTACACCCTCCCTCCCCTGTTCCGGGCGAGTATCTCGGCCTTGACGCTCCATTTCTCCGACGCGACTATCCGCGGCAGGACCTTTGCGATGGAGGTGCCGTACCGCTCCGTGAACTTGAAGAGGGAGAGGGGGCCGTCGAGGGAGACCCTGTAGCCCGGGCGCTGCTCCTCCACGGAGTACATCAGCCCCTGCCTCTTAACTTCCCTGAAGATGTTCTTCCAATTTCCTGAGGCCGTGAACTCGACTCTCAGCGACTTGAACAGCAGGGTCTGCATGAGGGAGAGGTTGTATCGCTTGATCAGCAGTTCGGCGCTGAGAGGCACGAAGCCTCTCATCATCAGCTCGTCATCAAGGTCACTGAAGAGCGCTCGTTCAAGAGCCTCGGAGGAGACTCCGAGCCTCGCCGATGCGCTTCGAATCACAGCCTTCGTCTCGTCAGAGCTCGCTGCCTTCGCCCTGCTCGCCGCCTCGAAGACGGCCATCCTCGCTGCCATCGGGTTCGTCTCGCTCTCGACTTCGAACCTGCACCTCCTCTCAAGCAGGGTCGACAACCCTCTTACGAGCTTGAAGTCGTGGCCCTCGTCCTCGATCTCCTTCAGCCTCTCGAGGAGGTCTCCCTTCTTCTTGCCCAGCCCGGCCTTGAAATCACCGATGATCCTCGCAGCTAAATCCACTGCTTCTGGATCGACGCTCACGTAGGCCGGTCGTATCTTGCCCTTGGAGATCCTTGCCCTGAGGAGGTTCGAGGGGAGCATTACTGCTGCTCGACCACCTCATCCGCGAGGCCGTAGTCTCCTTCCGCTGTGTCGCTCTCCTCCCCTGGGAGAGCTCCTGCGGTCTGCTTCGTCGCCCCGGACCTTCCCTCACTCCTCTTCCTCCTTCTACTGCTCGTCCTCGTCTCCGAAGTCTCGCTCGACACGAGCTCTATCAGCCTGGCCCGCCCCTTCCCTTCGCTCTTCCTGAGGAGCCTCCCGAGCCGCTGTACGAACTCCCGTGAGCTTCCCGTCCCGCTCACTATGACGCCGATGGACGCCTCGGGCACATCGATCCCCTCGTCCAGAACCTTTGAAGTAACGATGGCCCTGAACCTTCCTTCCCTGAATCCCTTGAGCACCTCGTACCTCTCCTCCTTGTTCGTTGTGTGGGTTATGAACGGCAGGAGGAACCTCTTCGATATCCTGTAAACCAGATCGTTGTGCTGCGTGAAGATCAGTATCCTGTCGTCGGGGTTCGAGCGAAGTATCTCCTCGAGCTTATCGACCTTTGCTTGGGAGTTGAACGCGATCGTTATCGCCCTGTTCCTTGCGAGCAGAGCTCGCCTCGCTTCAGGGTCTCTCGATGTCCTCATGATGAACCTCTGGAAGTCCAGAGGCGACCTCAGCCACACGCCGTTCCTTTGCAAATAGCCCGTGAACGCGCTGTAGTTCCTCCTGTACTCCTCCTCTTCCTCCTTGGTCAGCTCGACGTTGACCCTCTCGATCGCGTATTCGGAGAGGTACCTTCCCGCAAGGTCCTCGGGCTGTAGCCTGTAGACGACGCCTCCTATCAGCCTCGGGAGTTCGAGGTGCAGCATGTCGTCCCTCTCGTAGGTAGCGGTGAGGCCCATCCTGCACGGGGCGGTGAACATCTCCGCGATCTGCCTGAAGCTCTCGGCGGGGAGGTGGTGAACCTCGTCGAAGATGAGGAGCCCAAACCTGTTGCCGAGCTCTCCGGCCCTCAGATAGGCGGAATCGTAGGTGCAGACCGTAACCGCCCTGATGGCACTCTCTCCCCCTCCGTAGGCGCCGACCTCCACTCCCAACTCCTCCTGTAGCCTCCTCCTCCATTGATCGAGCAGGTCGAGCGTCGGGACGATCACGATGACGGGCTGATCGACGAGCTCGATCGCCTTCATTCCAATGATCGTCTTCCCAGCGCCCGTGGGAAGCACGATTACCCCCCTCCTCCCTGCTCTGTCCCAGGATTCGAGGGCCCTCTTCTGGTACGCCCTCATCTCCACGCTCTTGCACTTCAGCTCGGGGCAGGGGGGCAGCTCCTCGACGCCGTCCTTAATCGCCGAGAGCTCGCTCTTCTTCAGGAACTCCACTATCTCACGGTAGTAGAGGGCGGGCGCCCTGAATGCCCCGATCCTTTCGTCCCACACCGAATAGGGGACCTTTGCTTCGCTTCTTACGAGGATGCTTCCCTTGTCGTACGAAAGGTAGGTCGGCTGCATTCAGTTGGCCACGCACGCGACTCGATTTATCTCTTGAAGCGAGACGGAACCCTCTGTTTCGCCATACGATGAGGAGGGACACTGATTTCTAGGTCCGCCTGCTCTGTTGCACCCAGACCTGTCACAAACTGACCAAGTCGCAACATGTTCCATGACAACCTCAGGAACTACTAGGCTCCGCACGAACCATCACTTGCACGAAAGGCAAAGGGCCGTGACGATTCCTTAGACCTGAAGGAACTTGGAGCTCTTCATCTCGTCCTGAGCCTGGAAGGCCTTGCTCATCGCTGAGACCTTCTTCGCGTCGCCGTGGACAAGAAACAGTTCTACGCAGGTTGACGGAGTGAGCTTGCTGTGGATATGCGTCTTGATTATCTGGTCAAACTCATGTTTGAGCCGCGTGACTGGTTCTTCTTCCTCGGTGTTGTGAGTGACCACGACCAATCCACTCACTTCTCCTGAAAGGCCAGACCGTTCCTTGTTTTCGTTCATCATCAGTCGAATCGCCGCCCGAACGAGTTCTGACCTGCCAGTGAAGCCGTATGATTCTTCTAGCCCGTCCATTTCCTTCAGCATTGTCTCTGGAATTGAGAGGCTGACTATTGGCATAGCCAGGTTTCTTATTAATGGACATATAAACTGTGGTCTCCGGAGTAATAAGCCGGACCGCCGGGCATCGATATTAGCGATGCCGGTCAGGAGGACCCGGAGCCGAGGGAAGTCGTCTGCCTGTCTGCCTTGCTCGATCGGGATTTCTGGAAACCAGTCTTAGGAACTCCACCGGGCTTGATTCGTTTCGGGGATTTCCAGTCCCAGGCCCTCACAGCCAGGTAGGCGACGAACGCGATGCTCGTTATGAAGAAGCTCACCGGGTACGGCTCATAGAATCCGATGAACAGGCCGGACCAGGTCGCGGCCAAGGCGATGAGCACCGAAATCATGATGGCTCGCTGCGGCCGCTTCGCTAGGTACTGGGCGGTCGCCGCCGGCGTCACCATCAGGGAGAAGATGAGGAGGACTCCGACCATCTGAACGGCGATGGAGACCGCAACGGCGACAAGAAGCATGAAGACCATGCCCAGGAAGACCATGGGCATTCCCTTGGCTTCTGCGACGTCTTCATCCAGCGACGCGAAGAGGAGCGGTCTGTAGATGAGAGAGATCCCGGCTAGGATCACCAGGCCGAAGAAGAGCGTCTGGAGGACGCCGCCCCAGCTGATGCCTACTATCTCTCCGAACAGGATGGAGTAGCTCTCGTTAGCATAGCCGGGGTAGAGCCTGATGAACAGGAGGCCCAGGCCGAGCGCGAACGCGAGCACGATGCCGATCTGGGTGTCGCGGTTCGTGACTCGGCGACCGAGAGCGGCTATGGCAAACCCGCCTGAAATCGAGCCCAGGAGGAGACCCCAGATGGGGGCGACATCCACCAGGACGGCTCCCGCCGCTCCGGCGAATCCAATCTCTGAGAAGGCGTGGGCCACGAACGCCGAGCGCCGCAACACCACGAAATAGCCCATGATGCCGGCTACGATCGCTATGACCGTCCCTGCTTCGAACGCGTGCTGCATGAACTCGAGGTGCCAAATCTGCTGGATGTCGGTGAGCAGATTGGCGCTGAAGGTCATACCATGTCACCGTGGTGCTCTTCGACGCCTATGATCGCGACGTTGCCGTGGGGGTCGCGCAGGACCTCGACCTGGACCCCGTACAGTGCAGTGAGGCTCTCCGACGTCAGGACTTCGCTGGGCTTCCCCGTCGCCACCTTGCCATTCGCGATGTACATCACCTTGTCGAGGTGCGGCAGGAGCGGATTGATGTTGTGAGCTATCAGCAGCGCCGTCACGCCGCGCGACCGGACCACGTCGTTGACTAGGTGCAGCAGGTCAGTCTCGCGCCTCAGGTCAAGGTTCGACAGTGGCTCGTCGAGCAGCAGAATGTCCGGGTTGCTCACCAGCGCCTCGGCCAGGAATATCCTTTGCAGCTCTCCGCCGGACAACGCGCCGAGGGGGCGGTGCGCCAGTCCAGTCGCGCCGACTCCTTCCAGCACGGCGAGGGCCGCGTCGCGCTCTTTGTGGGAGAACGGGTTGAACCCCCATTGCTTTCCTGAAAGCCCGAGCCGCACCAACTCAAGGCATTCGACGTTCGTATCGCTGTCTATGACGTGGCGCTGAGGAACGTAGCCGATCTGAGGGTTCCCACGTCTGGGCGGGGCGTCGAATATCTTCATCGACCCGCTGACGGGCTGCTGCAGGCCGAGCAGCAGGCGAAAGAGAGTGGTCTTACCAGACCCGTTGGGGCCTATGACAGCGATGAACTCTCCGCGGCCAAACGCGAAGTTGGCGTCTCGCCAGACAGTGTTGTCCGGGTAACCGGCTGCCAGACCTTCTGCCGTGATGATCTCGGACTGCAACCTCTTACGCCCATCATTGCCCGAGGGCCTGGGCGTTAAGCGTGTTCTGGATTGTGATCAGCTCTGCGTTCATCCAGACCTGGAAGGTGACGTCCGGGGGCTGGATGGTCTCTGTCACGCCGACACTAGGGACGTTGTTTTGGGCGGCCAGAGTCTTGATGCTTTGGGTGAGCTGCGTCACCGTCTGCTCGTTGTAGACCAGCATCTTCACGCTTCCGTTCTGGAGTTCCTGCTGGAATTGCACGACGCTCTGCACTGGCGGGTCGTTTCCCTCTGAGACGGCCTCCATGAATAGGGGTGGAGAAACGAGGTCGAGGCCCGTGGCGTTTGCCAGATACACGAATATGCTCTCGGTGGATGCCACATGCGTGCCCCCAAACTGTTGCTTTATCTCGCCAATCCGTGCGTTGTACACTCCAAGCGACGCATTCAAAGTGACGTACTGCTGCTTGTAGTATGCCGTGTCGGTCGGGTCGATGCACACGAGGTCCTTGTACATCGTCTTCACCGTGTCGTTCACGTAGTAGGGGCTGTACCAGAAGTGAGGATTCGCCGTGACTGACTGGTTGATGAGCTCCTGCACGTTCAGGACCGCCTGGTTCGGAGTGTTGCTCGCTGCGATCAGCTGCAGAGCCCAATCATCGTACCCTGCGCCGTTGACGATCACGAAGTTTGCGTTTGCGATCGCTATGGCATCGGCGGAATCACTTCCGTATTCATGAGGGTCGGCGTTGGGGTCTGAAACGATACTAAGCACGTTGACATGCGTTCCGCCGAGCTGAGACACAAGGCTCCCCCAGAAGTTTTCGGCGGCGACCACCTGTACCTTCCCTGACAGGCTCTGACCGGTCGTCGAACACGGAATGGTCGTCGAACCCTGACCGCGAAAGGCGTAGAGTCCCGCGGAGGTTGCCGTCATGACTATGACGACTAGAATCGCAGCAACCAGAATCGTGTTCCTTTTCACAGTCATGCTCTCGGGCCGGCACATTAATAAGCCTTGTAGGCTCTCTATTAATAATTGATGGTGTTCGAGACTGTCTTTATTGATTATGATGCATCTCTGTCCACCACCTTATGTGGCGCCTTCCTTCGCCTGCCCTAACCTCCCTCCGTCGGCTTATCCCCACTCTGTGCAACGAGTGCGGCAGAACATAAAGTGATTACATTCCGTGAGCCAACTATATTACCAGAGGCACCCAAACCCAAGTCTATGGACGAGAGAGTAATCCGCGGGGGAGAGACAGTGAAGCTGGGTAGAGTGGAGGGAGACATTAGGGCCGAGAACCACTCACTTGTCCAGGCATCTGACGGGTCTCTGGTCCTCGTTACGGGAACGGCATACTTCGAAGGAAGCGTTGAGGTTGACTGTGACTTCGAGTGCAGTTCGCTAGAATCCAAGGATGGGCTCGTCCGTGTCAATGGGAGCCTGACAGTCCATGAAGACATCATCGTCGAAGAAGCCCTTTACGCCAGGGGCAATGTCAAGGCAAAGAGAGTGGACGTCGGGGGGAGACTCTCTGTCGGGATTTCATTGGAGACCCAAAAGGTGGATGTCGGCGGTTCACTCGAGGTTCAGGGCAACGTCATCGCGGAGTCTGTGGACGTAGGGGGCTCATTCGAGGCGCTCGGTGAGCTGAAGCTGAAGGATCTCGATGTGGGCGGCAGCGTAGAAGTCGGGGGAGGCGAGGTCACTGGAACGATCGACGTAGGGGGACGATTCACATCACGGAAGGAACTGAAGTTTGACAGACTCGAAACGGGCGGGAGTGTCGAACTGAGCGGCGGGAAGGGCAAGAAGATAGAGGTCGGCGCGAAGCTGCAGTCGAAGGGAGACTTGGACTGCGAGGAGATGGAGGTCGGCGGACTGGCAGTCGTAGAGGGGAATCTCTCAGGGAGAACAGCCGAAATCGGCGGGAAGATCAGAGTCTCGGGAGACCTTGCGCTCACCTCCAGGCTTGAAGTGGGCGGGTTTGCAGAGATAGGAGGAGTCCTTTCCGGGACCGATGTGGAAGTCGGCGGGGTTCTTCGGGCCGCGAAGGGCCTTCTTTCAGGCACCGTCGAAATCGGCGGTCGAGTGGAGACATCCCAAGGGCTCAAGGCAAACAGGATAGAGATAGGCAAGGGCGCCAGTTGCATTGGCAACCTCGTCGGGGACGTGGTGCACATCGAGAAGCGGGCCCAGGTCCAGGACGTGTACTGCTCGAGGCTCGAAGCAGAGGGAGGGTCCAGGCTGGGCAAGGTCTACACCGAGAGCGCCGACATCGGGGACACGTGCGTTGTCGGAGGGCTCGTCTACACCAAGGAGCTCCGGGAGGGGGAAAGAGTCGTGCACCTCAGCCCGCCCCAGAAGTCCGGAAGCCTTCCGCCCTTCCCGCTGTAGGGAGGATGATCAGGCGAATCCGGTGGGAGGATGAAAGGTTGAGTGCTCGGACGCCAAAGCGGTCCAAGGCCGACATCTACGCGACGATCCTGGAGGTCGTGCGCCGGAACCCAGGAGGTGGGAGGATCACGAGGGTGTCCTATGGGGTCGGAGTTCCCCTGGACCGGCTTCGGGTGATGGTCGACGACTTGATTGCCTTCGGGCTGCTCAGAAGAACGACGAGCGAGGACGAAACCACCTACTCGGCCACGCCTCGGGGACTGGAGTACCTCGATACCTACTGGAAGATGAACGGCTACCTAGAGGCCTTCGACCAGACTCCGACAAGAAGCCTTGCGGCCATAATGTTCGCCGACCTCACAGGTTACACCTCGCTGACGCAAAGGAACGAACGGCACGCCCTCGAACTCCTCGAAGACTATCGGAAAGTCACCAGGGAGGTGCTCCCCAGGTTTCATGGCAGAGAGGTCAAGACGGTGGGCGACGCGTTCCTGGTGGAGTTCTCGAGCGCCCTGGAGGCGTCCCAGTGCGCGATAGAGATTCAACGGAGAATGCACGAGAGGAATCGGAACGTGCGCGAGGCGGACAGACTGCTTGCGCGCATCGGAATCCACATCGGAGACATCGAAAGGAAGGGCAACGACATCCTCGGCGACGCCGTGAACATCGGGAGCAGGGTCTACGCGATTGCCGACCCCGGAGGGGTCTGCATCACTCGTCAGGTGTTCGACCAGGTCTGGAACAAGCTAGGAAACCACCTGAGCGAAGTCGGAAAGAAAGAGGTGAAGAACGTGGACTTCCCAATTGAGGTGTTCTCGATCGACCTCCCATGGAATGAGAATCCGACGACCAGACCGCCCGCCTAGTGGAGCAGGGATGCTTCCGGAAGCAGTATCGTTCGGATGTCTTCTACGGTCTTCGCGACAAACGTGGGATTCGATTCCGTGACTTCGAGTGCCGTGCCATATCCATAGAGCACCCCAATCGAATCCACGTTGTTCCTCCTGGCATCGATGATGTCGTCCCCGCGGTCTCCAATCATGACATAGCCGGCGGTCGGGCCACCGTAGGCGCCGATTGAAAGCTTGATGACCTCTTCCTTGCTCGAACGGGTCCCGTCTAGCTCGCTGCCGATGATCCTGTCGAACAGGCGAGCCAGCTCGAAGTACTCCAGGATCTTCTTGGCATAGGTCGTGGGCTTGGAGGTCGCCAGAATCAGCACCTTCTCGCGGTCGAAGAGGTCGCTGAGCAGCTCGGCGATTCCTGGGTACAGTACGTTCTCATACAACCCGATTGTCGCATACCTCTCGCGATATGTCGCAACCAGTCTTTCTATGAGCGAGTCGTCGCTTGTCCCTACAAGTTCTTTGAAGCCTACACGCAGCGGAGGACCCACGAACCACGAGAGGTCTCGGTCCTGTTTGACTTCGGGGAAACCGCACGACTTGAGCGCGTGGTTTACGCATCTGACGATCCCCTCCTTCGAGTCGGTCACCGTGCCATCGAGGTCGAATATGAGATATCGATACACGATGGTGGAAATCGAAAGGCTCGCTACTTATCGCTAGTGGCCAAGAAAGAAGTGTTTCGCCCCCACCTGCCTCCGCAGCGTGGCCCCGTGACCTGGCATTGTCATCCTACGGAGGCGCCCCGGCAGACGAGTGGACGAAGTGACGAAACGGGCCCGGCGGGGTTCGAACTCTCTTGGCATGCAAAGGCGCGTCACACTGAGAACTCTCGTTGGGCCGGGGTTCCAGCCAAAGGATGCATTCGACCAGTTCTTCTCAGCAAGTCTTATGAAGCTCTGTGTGCAGTTGTCTAATGCGTAGGGCGTGAAGGTCGGCGTGGTGTCATGGAAAGGATGACGACGTCATCGGACAAGAAAGGAGGCAAGGTCAAGGTCGGTGATAAGGCCCCAGAATTCACTCTCAGATCTCAATCGGGTGAATTGGTGAGCCTCAAAGACCTCTTGGGAAACAGGGAGATCGTGTTGTACTTCTATCCAAAAGACAACACTTCGGGATGCACCGCTGAGGCATGCGCCTTCCGGGACAGCTACGAAGGATTCAAGGAACGCGGGGCTGAGGTCGTTGGGGTGAGCTCGGACTCCACCGCCTCGCACAAGGATTTTGCGTCAAGGAATGGCCTGCCCTTCATCCTTCTCAGCGACGAGGGTGGAAAGGCCAGGAAACTCTACGGTGCTTCATCGACATTCGGGCTTCTTCCGGGCAGGGTCACGTACATCATAGACAGGAGAGGAATAGTCAGGCACGTCTTCTCTTCCCAACTTAGTCCCAAGAGGCACATCGACGAAGCGCTCGAGACACTAGAGAAGATCCAGGAGGCTGAAAGAGGGACCGACAAGCAGCATCCTACGACGGCGTAAAGGGAAAGAATCAATAACACCGATTCGCGCTCACTAGAACAGTTTGCAGAAGAATGGTGAGGGCCCATAGCCGAAGAGTCATCGCATGAATACGAAGCTCCTGCCCTGCTGGCTGAAGACGTGGTCATCTTTCCCCATTCGGAAATCGCGATAACCGCCCAGGACCCAAGGAACACGACTGCCCTGCTCCAGGCGGTCAAGGAGCGTCAACTGGTCGTTTTCATACCTCGCCACAATTCGAAGGATGTCGTTGGCTCGATAGGCACACTTGCGCTGGTTCGAAAGGCGGCCGTCGCCGAGGGAGGTGTGAGCGCGTCTGTGAAGGGACTGTGGAGGGTTCGCGTCGAGAATGTCCTTGAGGAGATGGCCTATGCGAGGGTCCGCTTCACGAAGGCAGCCGAGATCGACGATGCTCCCACCGGCGGGTCGAGAGTCATGGAGGTCGTTCTCGGTCAAATTGACGAGTTTGTCAAGCTGATTCCCGGCATCCCGGCCGAGATTACCGGAGCCTTGAGGACCGCTGAGACACCCGGCAAGCTGGCGGACTTGTGCGCCTACTCCCCGGGCTTCTCCTCAGAGGAGAGGCTCGACCTGCTGAGGACCCTGGGGGCGGAAGAAAGACTCGAGAAGGTCAGCAAGCACTTCGAGATGCAGCTGACTGCCCTGAGAGAGCTGGCCAAGGTGGAGATGATTCCTGAATGTGAGACCTGCATGGAGCTTGCAGACAGGGTCTTCGAATCTAACCCAAATCGGAGAGGAGAGATCGCCTCAGAGTTCCTGAACCACGTAGTCCAGAAGCACTCTGGCGAGTTGTTGGGGCTGATCGCTGAGAAGTATGGTCCCGTGTTCATGACGAGGAGGGCTCTGAAGTGAGGTCGTCTGTCGCCGAAACTGACATTCAAGGCATTCTTGTCGAAAGCGCATTCGTTAGATGAACAAGACCGGTGATGACGACCGCACTTCGCTCAGACCGTGCACCTATGCCGACCTCGGTCAATTGCGCGTCATCGAACTGGAATCCTTTCCGGATCACCCCTATCCTACAACCGTATTCATCAACTTCCTGATGCTCGCGAGGGAAGACTTCATCGTCGCATGCTCGGGCGATTTGGTCGTGGGGTACGCAATCGGGACAGGCAGTGGGGGAGAGGGGACGATTCATTCGGTGGCCGTGACGCCAACCTTCAGAAGGAGAGGAGTCGGAGCGAGGCTGATGGAGTCGGTCATCGAGATCCTATCCAAGAAGCATCGGAGAATCTCCCTCCTTGTCGATGTGAGCAATCAGGCTGCAATCCGCCTGTATCGCAGATTCAGCTTCTCCGAGACAGGCCGCGTAATCAAGGCATACTATCCGAATGGAAACGACGCCGTCGAAATGGCATGGGAGGCCGGTTCCAAACTACGGTGAAGGCGGGTTGGGGAGGCGGAGACTCCCTGACCGATGGCGCGCCTGATCAGTATCCGTAGCTGAACAGTTGCGCGGGCGGAGTCCCCTGAGGTGGAATCGAGAAGTCCAGGCCTGTGAATTCCTTCAACGTGTTCCTTGTCAGCACCTCGAATGGGTCCTTCGAAACAGAGAAGTCGCCGAACGTCTTCGCCACGTCGTTGGTTTCCATGTAGACGAGAAGCCAGTCGCCCTGAGTCGAAGACCGCAAGTACAATGCCTCCTTCTTTATCCCGAGGTGCTTCTCCGACCTTTCGAAATCCTTCCTCATTGGACCTGAGATGTCCTTGATGAATTGCATCAGCACGTCTCTCTTTCCCGGCAGGACAGGCCATGCTTCACAGTAAGTCTGCATGAAGGGCAAGTAGGATTGAACGGTATTTGAACATGCAGGTTCAATGGTCCAGTCCTGAATAATGAATCGTGGTCTCGTCATTCCACGTGGACGCCCGTCTTCAATTCGGCAACCGGGAGAGCCCTAGACCGGGAAAAGGGAAGTGGTGCGGTCTTTCGATCACGTCGCAACGGGCAGGTCCTTTCCGCAGCTGGAACACTTGGTGGCTCCTTCCGGATTATCAGCGCCGCAGATAGGGCACTTCGCGTTCTTGGTGGGCTGGGCTGCCTGTGTTCCCATGTTCGGAGCCTGTACGATCGTGATGGAGACAGGAGGTGGAGTCTCCTTCTCGCCTTGCCAGCGGGACGCAACGAGAGCCACCACAGACGCCACCCACGCGACATAGAATCCGGCGCCCGTCGAGAGGGTGTACGGGCCATTGGGGTAAATGAGGAATGGAGGAATGGTGATCATGGCCATGCCCACCATTCCCAGGACTCCCGCCCCCAGTGGAAAGAAGCCTACCAATCCTGCAATCACGAGGAGGACGAAGGCTATGATCCGAGTATAGTTGTAGGCCAGCGTCGCGGTGTCGCCACTCGACTGAACTGTGCTCAGGTTCTTGATCATTGGCGAGACGATGCCGTAGAGGGTAGAACTGCTGCTGCCGAATGGAAGAAGGAGGATTGCTGCTAGAATGACGAGACCCATGACAACCCCGACTATTCTTCCGGGACGCAGCCGCAAGGGGTGTCATTTCCTCACGAGAATATATGAACCTATGGAAGGCGTCGCGCGAGATGCCGAGGGTTGGACACTCCCCAACTTGCGGTCGAGCGTCGGTGCCGATCAGGCAGCTTCTGGAGGTTCTTCTCTCTCGTTGCGCGCCCTAGACACCCTGTAGATTGCGAACCCGACCAAGAGGGCGGCAAAGACCGGAAGGAGGGCGAACCCCGTGAGAGTGATCGGCTGTCGTGCTATGTTGTCCAGACGCGAGGCGACATCGGCCTGGACGGCGCTTGGACTAGGCGCGAGAATCCACTTCCCCTGCTCGTTGGTCGAGCTCGAACCAGTAATGCTTGCCCCGGTCGTGAAAAGCCAGATGCCGGTCGCGTTCGTCTTGGTGGATAGCACTGAAGTACTGGTGCTTGTCGTCACAACAGGATTCCCAGCGAACGAGGCGTACGGCCCGCCGTACGTGCCGAGGCCCGAGCCAGCCAGGACTAGACTCAGCCCTAGCAGGACCCCTGCCGCGACTCCCAAAGCAGACCTTGCGGACCTCATGGATACACACTAGAGCGCGCTACCTAGTTAGTTCTATTCGTCAGAACGGCTTCCCCCACCAGACCCTCCTTGCCTCGCGCTGGAAGGCTGCCGCTCCGCCCGTGGCCCCTATCAGCGCGTGAGTGTTCTGGGGCCCAGAACGGTCGTTCGGCACCATAGGTATAACTCCCCCCCTCCCCAATAGAAGTCTGAGAATAATGCAATTGCAAACCATGAAAACGAATCGCACTTCACACAGAGCGACGGCCTCGGCGCTGTCGGTCATGCTGGCGACCATCATGCTTCTCGGTCTCGCCGGCCTTCCAGCGCTTACGGTTCACGCTGCTTCGTTCAACGATGTACAGATCTTCGTGAACACAAGCGCGAACCTGCAATACAACTACTTCCTGTCAGCCTACAACCTGACGGGAAGTCAAGTCGCGACGTACCAGTCCTCCTTCCCAGCCGCGGCGTTCGAGCTTCCAGCAGGAAGCTATCTCTTCACGGTCTCTGCACTTCGTGAAGGGTACCCTTCCTGTCCGATGTGCGCCGAGCCGGGCGTGGAAGCAGGCCAAGCCAACGGCGGCGCCTCGAGCAGTTCCAACAGCGGCAGCACAACGGCCATGCCAGCGTTCCTCATCCAGTCAGCCTCAGAGTACGGGTACGCCGTTGAGACCGTGAGCGGCCCTGCCACCTTCACAATCCAGACCCAGAACGTCACCTTGCTGCCCACGAGTCCTGTCACCGTCAAAGTCACATTTGCCAACGGGACCGCCGCAGTCGGAGCCGACGTATCTGCTTCAATAATCGGCCAAAACTACTACTGGTGGAACCCCAGTTCGAGTGTCGTAATGTCAAACCAGACCAACAACCTTGGAATCGCCCATCTGGTCCTTCCACAGGCACCGGCGGTGATTACTGCGTGGGACTGGGTTCCGGTCAACCGGACTTTGGACAACAGCACAGTCCCAGACAAGATCGGGGGTCAACCGATCAACGTGACACTCTATTGGCAGACGACCTACGTCGGCCTGTCCGCGTCCGCAATAGTCATCCCACCCAACAACAGCGTCAGCCTGACCCTTCACTATCAGCAGCCAGAGAACTGGATAGTGCCCATGGGAGTCAAGACTTCCACAGCCAACTCCTCGGGAGCGTCCACCGGGACGATCGCCGACCAGCCCACAGGCGTGCCATCGACGGTGCAATCCGCTCCGTCCCAGACGGGGTCCCAAATTCAGTACTACCTTCCGTCGGCGGTGCCTTCGATTGAGGCCGCCCTCGGCACGACCGGGTCGACAACTACGTCCTCCAACGCGCTTCTGGGAGGGGGCGTGACCACCATCGCGATAGGGGCGGCAGCAGTGATCCTGGCTACGCTGGGAGTTGCCGTCGTCATCCTGAGGACTCGGCCGCATCACCAATAGGCTGCCGACCCGAGAGGGCGCAGCCTGCTCCATTTTTACGAGAATCTTGTGGACACCAGACAGAGCAGAGCCGCTTGAAGATCCTGTAAATTCCCTCAGGCGGGCGGGTTCCGCGGGTGGGCCTTGAAGCGGACCGTGACGACCGATTCCCCCACGCTGATCCGCGGCTCGACAAGAAACGACTTCCTCACGAGTTCTTGGAGAGAGCTCGCCAGGATGACGCTCAGCTTGGGACCGAAGTCATGGCGGCAGACGATCGTGTAGGTGTCCTCCTCCCTCGTTATCCGCGTTCGCAGCCTGTCGGGATTTATCTTGGATCGCATGTTCAAGACCTCCAGAGTCTTCTCCGGAGAGGAGTCTTGAAGGAAGAACTCCGCCATCTCCTTCCACATGGGGGCCATGACCTCTCGCCCTATTCGAGCGAGCGTCTTGTCATCCAACTCTTCGATCATACTCGCGAAGACCGACCTGTGGAGCGTGATGAATCCGAACTCTCTCGCCCTCTTGTCCCAGTCAAAGTACCGACTGATGATCGAGTTGGCGAGAGCATTGACGGTCGTGCCTTCGTCAGCGGCTTCCTTCTCAAGAGAACGCGCCAGCGATTCTGAGAATCTGAGCGTCCTGAGACGGGACTTGCGCTCGTCCTTGCCAGCGTTTGACATGAGGATGTGCCTCGATAGGAACGACTGTCTTGCCTACTTAGGTTTTGCACTCTGAGCGGAATCCGCTTTCAGAACCCGTTCGGGGGTGGACCCCAGCGGGCCCGTAACGACTCTTCATTCGCTCCTCCGTGGGGATCCTGCGCAGAATGACGGGGTCTCGCCGAACCGGCTGACTCTTCACGTCGAGCCTGCGAAGATCTCGTTCCTGAAATAGCGAATCACACTGACGCCCTTCCTGTCCACCTTCATGTTCACCTGCCAGGTCTCCACCCCGCTCTCCTCCGCCAGACGGGCGGCGCCGAGAACCTTCGAGTTGGTCCTGTCCGGCGCTGGGGGTCTGAAGGGCTTCGCGTCGTACAGATAGCACATGGCCAACACCGCTCTCCTTCCAAGGGACCGTGACTCTCGCAGCTCCGTCATGTGCAGAATCAGCCTGTCGAAGGAATCAAACCTCCCGTGCCTGACCCTCTCGACGCTCCTGGAGGCGGGGAGGGCTATCAGCGGGGTCTTCACCTCCACGTAGGTGTTCCCGACCAGGAAGTCGATGCGCGAGCCTCCCAGTCTAACCTCTCTCTTCAGGGCGCCTCTCGCCATTCTGAGAAGCTGGCCACTCCTGATGAAGAACTCGACGTACCTGTTGACAGCGGTCTGATTGATGCCGACCCAGGACCCCGTCCTCCCCGGCTGTCTGACGGAGATGGCCTCGACCGTATGGGCCGTCTTCCTTCCACCCGTGTGCGCGTCAGAGTAGAGGCATCCGAGTCCGGAGAGAGAGACGTCGCCCAGTCTGCCGGTTGTCGGACAGTGGCACCTGATCGTATGGCCGTCGGCTCGAACCAACATGATGAACCTGTTCGGCCTGGAGAGAATCACTCCCTCCTTCAGCGGTTCAGGGAAGGTGAATGCTTCTCCAACCTGGACCCTTCGCGACATGTCTGACATCCCTCGCGCCTAGGTCCAGCTCATTGGAGAGTCTTAAACTGCGGACGCGCTCGTAAGAGCCGACTCGGTAGGATTGGGGCGCCTAGCTGAAATGAGGTTCCGGCAGCTAGCTAGCGGAGGCCGCCCCTCACCGAGGCTCAAGGTAAGGCTGCAGCGAAGAATTCGAATCCACAGGACCTGATTCTATCATCCCTGGAGCTCAACCACGCTGCCCCTTGATCTTGTTATCTTGAGTATGGCGCCGACGAGAACAGGTCCGACCGCTGCGAAGAAGGCGAAATCACTGACCTCGTGTGCCAGCATGAAAGGTACGGCGAGGGGCAGGGACTTGAGAGCGACGGTAAATGAAATGCCCGTCAGCATCGTCGGCGTTATTATCGTGCTCAGGTCGTAGACGAACGCACCAATCAGTCCGAGTGAACCCCAGAGCAGGCTTCTGATAGGGATGCCTGCTTCCTCAAAGCCGAAGACCTTCCGGGCCAGGTAACCCAGGAAGGCGTACACGGTCTCGGACACAATCAGGAGGACCAGGAGCAGTCCTCCGTCCGGACCCAGCGGGTTTACCGAGCCGTACACCAGCCACGCAAGCGCGCCGACCGAGACGCCGACGCCAAGTCCGAAGACGAGCCCCGAGGCGAAGACTATGGTGTCCATCAGCTTGATGTTCGCGAAGGGCAGCATCGCGTAGTCCGTTGTGATCGCAAGAGCGGTGAACAATGAAACTGTCGCCACCTTCTGGGTTCCTGTCAGGCGCAGTGGCTCCAAGGTATGGATGGTTCATCCAGCCATTCTTATAAGAATGCGCAATCAAAAAGAAGACGCAATACGATCAGGGCTGAAACTGGCGACCGCATCCGTCCTGATCGCTCGAGAGGTTCGGTCAAGTTAGGAGCGTGAGGGCCGCATTCATGGCGCCGATGAACGAAGTGCGTCTGTCGTCGGAACCGCAGACTATCACCACGTCCCCGTTCTTCGGCTGCAGCCCGCTCCTGAGCTTCACCCAGGCCCCGCTTGGGAAGTCCTTTTCGCCGTCCACGGATGATCCCGGCACCTGAAACTTCGAGTCTTTGATTACATAGGTCGTCGCTCCTGTCGCACCTGCCCGAATCGAGGAGTCGCGCTGCTCTATCCCACTCCTTACCCGATTCGACCTCTTCTTGATCAGGACAGCTACCTGCTCTCTTCCGACGGTCAGCGCGGTCCTCGGCAGCTCGAGCGTCTCCGGCATCACCCTCCTGAGCTCAGAGTAAGCTCGCTTCCCCTTTGCTGTAAGCCGGCATCCGTTCGGCTCGACCGCTATGTAGTCGTCTTCCTTGAGCCACTTGATCACGGTCCTCACGGCCCCTTCTCCCAGGCCCACCTCCTTTGCGAGCGCGTGCCTCCCAATCGCGTCCGCTCTTCCTATCGTCAGCAGCACCAGCAGTACGTGCGACGAGCTGTAGGTCGGTGAAGGCCCCGGGGCTCTTGAGCTATCCATCTTGAGAAGCGCTGTGAGAGCCGACAACCGTCACTCCACAAGATTCGCCATATTTTATCCTATTTCATGCGAGGGCGCCAAGTCGCCAGTTGCCGCTGCTTGCGAAGAACGCTTAATATTGGCTGGATGAACCATCCATGCCTAGGAAGCGCTTGGCAACAAGAACAATCTACGTCTTTGCCCTCGTCCTGGTCGCGCTCCTGATAATCAGCACAACGGCCGGGGTCTACTACTACTACGAGTATGGGCAGGCGACCCAATCGAAGGACCAGTACGTGAGCGAGTTGACCGCAGCGACCAGTCAGTACGACCGACTGGTGTCGAATTACGACGCGTCCCTCTCCCTGTACAACCAGACGTTCTCGCTCCTCGTAGGGACGATCGCAGTAGTGAATACGTCGCTGCCGATATACCAGCAGGCGAGTGCCGAACTCTCACAGCTGTGGAGCCGATATCTTAGCCTCAAGCCTGCGTCGAATTCGCTCTACGCTACGGACATCTTGGTCGACTTTGGGAACGGCACCCTGCACTGGTACAACAACACCGAGGTACAACCGGGATGGAACATGTACACAGCGACTGTCGTGCTCAGCCACGGAGACCTGCAGGCCCAGTTGTATTACTTCCCATCGGGGAGCGAGCATTACGTGTCGGGAATCGATGGCCTCTCGAACTCAAAGACCATGTTCTGGTTCCTCTGGACCTACAAAGAGACGGCTTCTTGGCAAACAGCCCAGGTCGGTGCGGACGACCTTCCGGTCTACAACGGATCGGTGTTCGCCTGGACCTATTGCGGAGAGACGGCGTCTTATGCGCCTACATGCATTCCTTGATGTCATCTGGTCGCAGATAGGACGGCCGCAATGGCCTCTGTTTGCCTAGACCAGCTGGACTCTCGCTGTTTGTGCGACCGGCTGCAGGGTCCGAATCCCACCGGGCCCACTCAAGATAAGCCCAGAATAGGTTTTGTCTGTCTAGAATAGCTAGATTCGAGCTGTTTAGGCCAGTGGCTACAAGACCCAAATCCTTCGCACGCGCGAACCAAGCGGTTTGATCTCGGCGGAAGAAGCAACCAATGGACTGTCGCGTTAGATAGTGTTTGAGATATTATTATATAGTCTATCATTTCCGCCCATAGTCATGGGAAAGGCTGTACGATTGGCGCCCCGTCAGCGGGATTTGGGCCTTCTGGAAGACGGAAGCCCGCATCCTCAAGGTGCTCCGAGGGGGCTGTTGCACTTCTACGCGCTTCTGAGTATCGCTCGCAAGCCGATGCGCGGCTATGATCTCATCAAGGAAATCGAGACCAAGACTGAGGGAGCTTGGCGCCCTGGTCCTGGCGCAGTGTACCCTGTGCTCCGAAAGCTCGTGAATCAGGAATACATTGCGGCTCAGAAGAAGACGAAGGGCGGCCCGCCTCAGGTTGTATACCAGATAACGCCTGCGGGGCTCGAGAACATAGCCAACGCCAAGAAGATGATGAGGTCTTCGACGGAACGCTGGACGCTCATGAGACAGCTATTCATCGATCTAATGGAACCAGACGACCTGGTAAGATTCGTACTCAACTCCTTGGAACTGCAAATCGAGCTCATCCACATGCTTGTCGAATCCGATAAGAGCGGCCTTAGCGATCAGGATAGGCTATTCATTCTTCGCCAGTACAGGCTCAATCTGGAGAGGGAGTTGACCCGGGCCACGGCCTCAATCAAGGAGATAGAAGGTCGAACCCCCCCAGAGAGCGCCGCCACCGGGGGAGCAGCTTCGAAGGTGAGAAAGGCTTGAGCAGAACTGCACTAGTTACAGCCGACCACGTTTCCGAAGGCGACTCCATGATCAGGGTCGAGAGCCTGACGAAGAAATTCGGCGACTTCACTGCCGTCGATGGCGTTACATTTGACGTCAAGAAGGGGGAGATATTCGGCCTGCTTGGACCCAACGGTGCCGGCAAGAGCACGACCCTGCGGATTCTCTCCACCTTGGCCAGGCCCACCAAAGGGACCGCTTCGATCGGGGGCTATGACATCGTGAAGAATGACACCGAAGTTCGAAAGCTGATCGGTATCGTTTCTGAGAAGATGATAATGTACGACCGCCTGACAGCAAGAGAGAACCTCTGGTTCTTCGGCAGTCTCAATGAGATTCCAAGCGATATGCTGACCCAGAGGATTGACGAGCTGCTGGAGCTGGTCCAGTTGACCAAGTGGAAGAACGCCCTGGTGGGGACGTTTTCGACGGGGATGCGGCAGAGGATGAACGTGGTACGGGCCCTGCTGAACATGCCTCGCGTCCTGTTCTTAGACGAGCCGACGCTGGGTCTGGACCCCCAATCCTCCGTCGAAATCCGAGAGTTCGTGAAGAAGCTCAACAGAGAGGACGGCACCACCATAATCGTGACGACGCACACGATGGTCGATGCCGACATGCTGTGCGACCGCATCGCAATCATCGACCATGGGAAGGTGGTCGCTCTGGACACCTCGACCAACTTGAAGAAGCTGATTACCGGGGGAGACAACACGATTCTGAAGCTGGGTGTCGCCAATCTCACGGCCGACCTCCTCGAGACCCTCAGAACGCTGGATTGCGTCCAGTCCGTTTCCCAGGAGAACTCGACCCACGTCCGGCTGATTGCGCGCGGCGACGACGCGTTTGACAGCGTAATCGACGCCGTAAGGAGCAAGGGGGGGAAGATAGCATCGATAGAGAACCTGCAGCCGACGCTCGAAGACGTGTTCCTGCACCTGACGGGCCACGAAGTCAGAGACAGCGCGGACCAGAAGATTCCGCTGGAGAGGCACAGACGATTCGGGACCCCGCAGCGGAGGGTAAGGTGAGACTGGATGGGGGCCAAGGCACTGCTTTCGCACAGTTTCAGAATCGCCTGGAAGGACGTACTCGAGCTCTACAGGAACAAACTCGGCCTGGTCCTGCTCATCGTGATGCCCCTGTTCATGATGGCGATGGTCGGCTTCATCTATCCGACGGGTGGCAGTTCGGCCAGCAACCTGCCTGTCGCGATCGTCAATTCGGACGCAGGGTACAACAACTCAGTATTCGCAAGCCAGACATTCACTTCAGTCCTGCAACAGATTAACAGCAAGACCGACATGATGAAACTCACGACGGCGACGAGCGCCGCTGACATCAAGAACCTGATTCAAAGGGGCGACATCGAAGGCGGGATACTGATCCCGAGCAATTTCTCGGCAAGCCTCGCCAGCGGAAAGCAGGGGACGGTAGTGATCATAACCGACCAGTCCAACCCCCAAGTATCGGCGACCATCCAGACGCTGCTGTCCAGTGTATTCAGCAAGATGGGCACCATGAAAGCCCAGCAGAACGTTCTGGCGCTCAATCCAACGATTACGGCGAACGATTCCCTGGCGATAGTGCAGCCATACAAGGTCCAGACGCAGGGCGTCGTTCCCGGCGCCCCCAACTACTTTGACTTCGTTGCACCTGGCATAATGGCTATGGTTGTCATGATGAGCGTCATGACGGGGCTGCCCGCGGCGATATCGCAGGAGAAGGAGGTCGGCACCATGGACGGAATGATGGTGGCGCCCATCAACAGGCTGTCCATCATCCTCGGCAAGACCCTGGGCCAGACGGTGAGAGGTTTGTTCCAAGGTCTCATAGTACTGGTCCTGGCTGTCGGGCTGTTCGGTGTAACGATACAAGGGAGTATTCCTCTCGTCTTCGGGCTGCTTCTGCTCGGCGTGTTCAGCTTTGTGGGCCTGGGCATCGTGATAACCTCGTTCGCGAAGGACCAGCAGACGGCGACGATGCTGATGATGACGCTGATGTTCCCCATGATGTTCCTGAGCGGAATCTTCTTCCCGATACAGCAGATGCCCTGGTACATGCAGGACATATCGAAGGTGCTCCCGCTCACCTATGCATCGAGCGCCCTGAGGAAGGTCATGGTGCTCGGCGCTGGGATTCCCGACATTACCACGGAATTGACCATCCTGATAGCATTCGGGGTCGTAATGACTGCGATAGCCGTCCCTGTATTCAGGCGAATGATGACTAGGTAGTCATCCGGAAAGTGAGGTTGCGACGGGTCAACAATTCACAGTCTAGAATGAGAGTTTGACGAGAATCGCTATCTTCGGAGCGACGGGTGGCACGGGAAAGCAACTCGTGAAGCAGGCGCTCGCAGCAGGTTACGAGGTCGTCGCCTATGCACGTGATCCATCGAAGCTCAAAATCAACCATGAGCGCCTCACGGTTGTCCCGGGTGAATTGTCTGATCAGGCGTTGATTGAGAATGCAGTACGAGGCGCCGGCGCAGTGCTCAGCGCCCTGGGTCCGCATGGACGATCAAGGGACAAGCCAATAACCCAAGGGATGCAAAACATCATTGTTGTCATGAAGAGACAGGGTGTGCACAGACTGATCATGACCTCAACCCTGAGCGTCAAGGACCCAGGCGACAAGCCTGACCTACGAACCAACGCCATGGTCAACCTCGTCAGAATCACGATGCATGCGGCTTACGAAGACATAGTCAGTGCAGCCCAAGCGGTGCGCGCATCTGACCTCGACTGGACGATCGTGCGTTTAGCACTGCTCAACAATGGACCGATTACTGGAAAGATTAGGACCGGCTATGTAGGAAGAGGAGAGGTCGGGACGAGGATTTCTCGTGCAGACATTGCCGACTTCATGCTCAAGCAAATTGACGACGTCAGGTATCTCTGTCAGGCACCCGTAATCAGCAACTAGTATTCGTGGATCCTGATCCGCGCATCCGTACCGATGGCGCCTAGGGCTGAGCCGAAGGGCGGATTCGAACCCGCAGTAGGTCTGGACCCCTCCCAGTCCGTTCTTCTTCTCTTGGCGGGTTATTGGTTCACGAGCTTCTTGCCGGACACTAACTTCACCTGAGTGAAAGCATCACAGAATACTCTCAAGGCTTACGCTCCGTGATTGGCTACGGCAAGCTCTCCACATATTCGGCGAAGGACCTCAGCCCCTCCCGGGCGAACGACTCCGCTTCATCCTTCCCTCGCGGTGTGAAGATCCAGGCCCAGGGCCCCTTGACCCGGACGTCCAGCGCGGCCGTAACCTTTGTCCCCTCGGGGACATCCTCGAACCTAACAGTCCTTCTCGTCCTTGTGAGCCTCGTCTCGCCCTCTGTCTCGACCCCTTCAGGGGGCGAGAGCGTCAGCTTCGCCACGGTGATGCGTGGCCTCCCACCAGATACAGTCTCGCTCTCAATGCTGACCGTGCCTCCTTCCCTTCTGACCACTCTGACGGTGGTCGCCTGTCTCGACCATTTGGGCCACGCTTCGAAGTCGGTGTACGCGGCATAGACCTTCTCCCGCTGCGCCTTCGCGACGTAGGAGACCTCGACGTGCAAGACGCGTGATCGGATTTCGCTTGGGCATTAAGGCTTCCACGGAGGAAATGCCGACTTGGCGGAGAAGACTCACACTCACTTTCACCATCGACTCGCCAGTTCGGACGGCCATGCTAGTCCGTCATCTCTATTAGCCGACCGCGTCCTCGGCACTCTGCGCGGAGCTATTGACATGAGCAGCAACCGGCGTGCTGATGGGTCGTTCTGGGAAGACCTCTGGAAGCGCGAGGAGGGGTTTCGCCTCTCGGGGAAACCGGAGTTCCGCCACGACACCTCCTTCGTCGCGGTGTCCGCCATCTCGGGGCAGTTCTACTGCGAGTACAAGACTGAGAACGAGTTCGCCTTCGGAGAGATACCCACGGAAACCAAGGACACGGGCACGAAGCTCCACGACGAGCTGATCCCTCAGGTGGCGATCACCAAGGAGCAGTTCGTGAAGCTGGTGGAGAGGAAGGAGCCGAGCTTCGCAGTCCTCGGGGTCTGGGGCAGCATCGGAGGCCTCCGGATCATCGGAATGCCCGATCACATAGTCTGGTCCGAAGGTAGGCCCCTCTGGCTCGTCGAGCTCAAGACCACCAGGGGCGATCCGGGTTCGCTCTGGCCGGACCAGATGACCCAGATTCGGATCTACGCACTTCTGCTGGATCTGATGGGTTTCGACTGTTCTCGTCTCGGGCTGGCGCTGGTCAGACTAAGAAAGGAAGGACTCTCCGAAGAAGAAAGGAGGCTCTGGGTCGAGAGAGTATCGGACCACCTGCAGTCGGGCGAAGTAGGAGAGCTCGAGATGAAGTACAAGAACATGATGAAGGTGCACGTCCTCTCGCATGACAGGTCCGCGGCGGAGGCGAGCGTGATGGAGAAGCGAGGATACTGGCTCGGAGAGAGGGAGCCCACTTCCAGCACTAGCGTGGGCAAGTGCAGGGCCTGCGAGTACAGCTCGGTCTGCCCGAAGAGCCTGTTCAAGGGCCCTTGAACGAGGCGTTCTATTCCGCTGCCGGATTGAGACCTTACTTTGCCGGGAGCAGGAATACTTCTTCAACCCTTCGAGCTGGAAGAGAGAACACTGCATGGACCCAAGGTCCGTACCTGCGATGGATCGGTTCCTTCTTCAGGTCCGCTTGTGAGTCCTTGGAGATCTCCGTGAACTTGACCCACCGAAGCTCGTAGGCGTTCTTCTCGTTCATGTGCGCAGGACCGACTTGTTTCGCGACCAGAAGGTGCAGGAGCTCATTCTCGCAGTACCTTGGGTCACGCGGGTCCCTGGCAGAGTACGACACGGTGAGGGTCTGGGCCCAGCTTCTAATCGTGACGCCAAGGTCCTCCTGGGCACACCTTCTCGCCGCTTCGGAGAGGTTCTCCACTTTCCGACCGAGGTACTTCCTGGGATGGGTGTCGCCCGATAGGCTCCATACCTTATCGAATATCCTGTGCCTTCTGTGCTGAACGAGGATTCTCTCGTCTTCGTCCAGACACGCGATGGTTATCCCGATGTGCTTCTGTCCGAGAGTGGGGTCCTCACGGCCGTTCCGTACCCTATGGGTCCACCATCTGTCTCCATAGCCTGTCGTCTTCCCGATTTCATCGACTAGTGGGATTCTGTACCTCTTCACGGCCGGAGCAACTGGGCGCCCTCGGATAATGATTGCATTCCTTCTGTCGCATACCGAGTCGGCATCAAGAATCGGAGTCGTAATTCCTGCCTTCGTCGCAAAGAGCCAACGTTCCGTCTTCGAATTGTGAGCGATCGATTGAATCGAAGATTGAGATTGTGGCAGCGCCTCTCCCAGAGAGTCATCAGCTACTACCCAATCAGCTGTTTGACTTTCTCCATTATGTCCTGAGCGAAGACCGTGCTGTTGCAGTGCTCACACTTGACCTGACTCCCCTGAGCCGGAATAGAAACCGGGGCCCCACACGCCGGGCACTTGACCACCTGCAGCGAGAGTCCCCCCTTGGTCATGTAGTCACGGAGGAAGGAGAAGGCCATCATTATCTGGACCCTGTCCTTCTGTTTTTCGGCCTCCAGGCGAGCGGTGGGTCCCGCGAGGTCGCTTCGGCCTCTTCTTATGCTGCGAGACTGTGTCGCGGAGAGAGCACATCGTCAACCTTTAGTGAGCTAGGTCGCGCTCCTCAGCTTGAAGGCGTAAAGTGGCGGGATTGTCAGGAGACCCAGGACTCCCGACGTCACAAAATACCCTACATAGTTGCCGACGGGCAGGAACAGAGCGGCCAGACCAAGGTTCACGAGCCGCCCTGGGTTTAGGAAGAGTTCGAACCTCGTCCAGAAAGGGGCAGCGCTCTCCTTCGTGTAGTTCTCCGCGAACCACCCTATCAACACCGGTCCTGTGGCCGCAGACGCTATTCCACTAACCACCGAAACGGCTAGAAGCCCAGGTATCGTTCTGACGAAGCCGAGAACAAAGAGAGCGAAGGTCATCGCTGCGGTGCCACTCAGGTAAACGCCAAATCGGTTGTTCAACCTGTCAGAGATCCTCCCGATCCAGATGCCGACAGCCGCCGTTACTACCCCGATCGCGGAAATCACGATTCCTAGGTTGACGAAGCTGCCTGCGACCGAAAGCGCGAAGAGCGGGTACGCAAGCCAGCCCACATCCGTCATACCCCACGCCAGCACAGCAACCAAGAAGTAATTCAGCCTGGGAGGCCCCTGCAGCTCCTTCGGCCTTCCCGTGAACTCTGCCGTTTCGAAGCGGAACCTCCACATCGAGAGGAAGGCGAGGAGGTAGAGCCCGGCAGAAACGCTCAGGGCGGCCACGAAACCGCCACCGAACGAGATCACCAGCCCTCCTGCCACCGGACCGATTACGGAGGCGGTCGAGGATACGAAGAGCCAGAAGACGGTGAAGGTGGATGCAATTCTTTTCTTTTGCGCGACCCTGATCGTCACGGTCTGGAACGCTGGCCAGAAGAGCGAAAGCGCGACTCCCGCGACCGCGCCAGTGAGAACCGGGTTGGCTCTGACCAACAGGAGCACGTAGTACAGGACGTAGCAGGGGAAGCTCGCGAGGAGAAGCGCTTCAAAGCGCGCGTGGAGGCCCCGCAGGAGAACGCTGGGAGTGATCGTGAGGACGGCAAACTGTACGGCGAGGAACTGGAGAGCCCAGTTGAGGCTGCCCGAACCTATGATCACGTAGTATGCAGGTAGGAAGACGGAGATGAAGGAGCCTGAGAGTGAAAAGATGAGGAACATCAGCGCCAATCTTCGCTGCTGTGGGGAAGACAGCTCTTCCAATCAACAATGAACTCGAGACCGGCTTAATTAAGCCGTGACAGAATCGCTCCTCCTCCCGCAAGTGCTGGGCCTGCGTAACCTCGTAGGACCAGCGATTCTGATGGTGTTGGACGAGCCAGCAAATGGGTTCGAGTATCTATCAGGACACGACTGTTATCTCGCCATCGAAGCGGCCCTTCATGTCTTTTTCGTTTCTTGTTGTCGGAGCCGAGGAGGAAAAGCCCCCGTTCATCCCTTGGGGTGAAAAACCTCCTCGGTCTCCTTTAGCTAAGAGTTACTGCCAAGGAGTATTGTGATGACCTTCCCTGTCTCCGTTCTGTGGCAATCTTGGCCATCGCTACGCTCTTCACGGCAGCTGTATCCAATTACAGGTAATTAAGGCTTAATCACCTGTAATTAGCGGTCTCGCCTGGTCCCCAATTGGGCTGACTCTGAAGAAAGGGCCATCGTGCCCGTCCTTTGAAGCCTCCCTCCAACTGGGTTCTGTTCTTGGCTTGAGACCAACCAGACTGCCATTCTCTGGGGTGTGTGTAGGGTTGTGTGTCGAGTCGTCAGTCCGAATCAGGAAGCACTAGGCGGAGATTCTCTAAGAATCCTGGGGTAATCTGGGAAACTAGGTAAATACACTAATGGTCAATTAGCTGCTGGTGAGACAAGACTTCACCCACAAGGAATCGGATGGGCTTTCATGTTTTCACCGCCCGATTCCGACATCGAACAGGGGAAGGAAGAGGCCAAGAGCCGATGAGTCCTGACCAGCGATTCTGATGGTGTTGGACAGCAACTCTGTGGTGATTGGCTTAGGGCTGTGGCGGGTGAGTAGCGAGCAAGTTTCGCGGATTTACCCTGAAACGGGCTGTGACCACCGATTCCCCCACATTGATTCGCGGCTCGACATGAAACGTCTGCTTCACGAACTCTTCGAGATAATTCTTGTCAATGATGCTCCACTTCGGGCCAAAATCATGGCGCATGACGATTGTATACTCGTCCTCTTCTTGCGCTACTTTTATCGTGTTCTTGGAATTGAACCTAGACCTCAACGCCAGGAAGTTCAGTATCCCCTTTGGAGAGGAGTCTTGAACGAAGAACTCCGCGATCTCTTTCTGTATGGGGACCGTCTCTCGCCCTATTCGAGCGAGCGTCTCGTCATCGCACCCTTCAAGTAGGCTCATGAGCATCGACCTCGGAAGCCGAGCGACTCCAAACTCCCGAACCTTCTTTTCCCAATCGAGGTGCTGACTGACAATCGAGTTGACATATGCGTTGACCGTCATGCCTTCACTGGCGGCTTCCTCCTGAAGAGAACGCGCCAACGACTCTGGGAGTCTGATCGTCCTGAGAACGGACTTGCGCTCATCCATGGAAGGTTTTGACAAGAGAATGGCTTCTGGTAGGCCGAACTATCCCCTCTACTTATGTTGAACGATTTCGTGGCAATTCACGCGAGCCCCAAGTCCCTGAGGCTACGTCCAGGTTCATCTAACCCCCTCTGTCAGACAACCTTGCGTTTGGCAGTCGGGTGATAATATGCTGGAAGCCAGTCCTGTCGCCCATGAGCCAAGAAGAATCTGAGGACGAGGAGATGTTCGTAGATTGCGAGGTTGTCCACGACAGCATGGGCGTCACCCACTTCCTTCCTCCGAAGAGGTGCAGGAACTGTGACGACTGAAATGGGAAACTCCGAGTTCTGTTCTAGACACAACCTCTGGTATTGGAAGAGCGAAGGTTGCAGCTGTTGCAAGGCTGGGCTGTCTGGAGAGATCGGCGACTACGAGTCGTGGTAAGAATGGTTCGATTTGTCTCATCACGCCAGTCGGAATCGGCACACCTTACCGCTCGGGAGAGGGGCGGGCCTGCCGGCTCCCTTCGACTTCGTCCTTGTGATAATCGTTCAGGCCCTCTTCTTGGTCTATGTGATTCGGAAGGTGGGTGCGCAGGGCAACGAGAGGAGGCTGCTGTCGCTGTCGCTAGGTCTGATGCTGCCCATCGCGACGATCGGGGTGGCGGCTGAGCTGGCATTGCCGCTGACGCTCCTGGCTGAGCTGGCATTGCCGCTGACGCTCCTGGCCGACCTGGCCATGGTCCTGTTCTTCAGGAAGCTATGGGGGAAGCACGGCGGCCCTTCGAATGCCGCTGGTCGGTCTTGACCACGGAAGCGGTTCCTGACATTCAGCCGTAGGCAGGATATCTGGTCCTGAGAAGCCGCTGCATCTCTGAAGCGAGCTTCATGTCAACATCCCTCTGACGCTCTGACAAGACAACGTTCCCCTTACTAGTGAAGACGAACGGTCCTTCTGCGTAGGATCTCCCCTCCTCTGGCACGACCGTTTCTGATTTGAGCAAAGACAAAAAGTCGGCCGCTGCCTTGTCCCTCGGCGGACGTTCTTCGCTTCTGAGCATCTGGAGAACCAGCTCAGGAGGCAGGTTCCGGTAGCCGTACGGAAAGGGGCCGGCTGGCTTCAACTCCGGGCTGTCCTCGGTCAGAGAACCAAGCACAATCGGCGTGGGTTTGAATATCGAGTCCATCTTGAGCATCCAGGTTCCATCGGAGCCTGAGACAATGGCGTCGCAGAATCCGTGCTTCCCGGAAGGCGATATAATGAAACTCCATCCCTTCGGGTTCTTGGCGTAGCTCTCGAGTAGGTGTCTCCTGAGGCTCTCCCCTTCCAGAAGCTTCATCATCCATTTCAACTGCGTGGGGGTAATAAGGTCTCGCGCTGGCAAAGGTCCGGTGGGCGTCGCAATGAACCTTGATGCAACACGAAGTGCCGCGGGTCGGACTCTCATACGACTCATGTCGGATTAGAGCAGTAACTTACGGTAAATCAAGAAGCGGGAATGCTACGTTCCGAACGTCGTCTACACCTGTGGCGCGCTACTGCATGGGCGCGAAGTCGTCATCTCCTACACGATGAGCGATTCCGCCACAAGGTTCGCCACCGTGTCCTTGGACGAGCTGCTGGGCGCGATGGAATAGTCGATTCTCAAAGACGGTGGGTTCATATTCGGAACCTGTGGTAGAAGTGGCAGTGTGGACAAAGAGGCAATCGCCGCATTACCAGCGCAGCAGGTGCTCGAGCAACTCCATACTTCACTCGAGGGCCTGACTCAGAGCGAAGCGGCGAGCCATCGCGAGACCTCGGGCCTTAATGTCCTCACGAAGAGTAAGCATACTGCGCTGGACGTCCTCGGAAGACAGCTGAAGAGCTCACTGATCTACCTGTTGGCCCTCGCCAGCATCGTCAGCTTCGCCCTCGGCGATCTCTCAGATGGTATCATCATCGCCATCATCCTAGTGATCAACGCCATCCTCGGCTTTGTGCTGGAATACCGATCCGAGCAGGCTGTCGAAAAACTCTCCACCTTCATCAGCAAGCAAGTGTCCGCCAAGCGCGACGGCAGGACCGTGGAGCTGGACCAGGCACAGCTCGTGCCGGGAGATATCATCCTCTTGGAAGAAGGGGATGTCGTCTCTGCGGATTGCAAACTGCTCGTCGCTGAGGATTTGCAGGCCAATGAATCACAGTTGACTGGGGAGTCCGTGCCCGTCACTAAAACGATTCAGGTCGGAGCAGCCCAGCACACAGCCAGCGGGGACGCGTCTCTGCTGTTCACCGGCAGCGTGATCGAAAAGGGGAAGGCCACCGCCGTCGTCTACGCCATCGGCGATGCGACCGAGCTCGGGAAGATCGCCTCGCTCTCGACGCGCACGCACAAAGTGACCCAGTATGAAAAATCGCTGAAGTCCTTCAGCTCCCTGTTGATTCGGGTAGTGCTCGTGACCCTCGCGGTCACATTTCTGGCCAAGCTGCTGCTGACGCGCGATCTCACCCATCTGCCGGCGTTCCTGCTGTTCATCGTTGCCCTGGCCATCGTCGCCGTGCCGGAAGCGCTGCCGGTGATTGCCACGACGGTCCTCTCCACCGGGGCCTTCCACCTGGCCAAGAAACAGGTGGTCGTCAAACGTCTCTCCTCCCTGGAAGACTTCGGCAACATCACACTGCTGTGCACCGACAAGACAGGAACGCTGACCGAGGGGAAGATGAGTATCCAGAGAATCGTGGCAGACGATCCTCTGCGCTTGCAGCAATTCGCCGCTGCCACGGTGAAGTCCACGAGTGAAGCGGGCGCAGCGCGGCAGGACTCTTTCGACGCGGCTTTTCTCGCCTACATCCCACCCGAAATACAGGAGCAGGCCAGGGCGTACCGGCAAGTGCAGGCCCTCCCCTTCGATCCAGAGACGCGTAGGAGCGGCATGGTTATCGAAGATACCAGCGCGCATACCCGCTATCTGGTCACACTTGGCGCGGTCGAAACGCTGCTATCGCTCAGCGATTGCCAGGACCCGCAAAGGGCGCGCTATCTGGCGGAAGCGACCAGCGACGGCGAGCAAGGGCTACGCGACTTCGCGCTGGCCTATCGCGAACTGCCGACCTCCGGGCCCGTCGATATCCCGGAGTACGAACAGCATCTGACCTTCTTGGGATTCGTGACGCTCGCCGATCCGCTGAGGCCAACTGCGAAACAGACCATCGAGCGGGCGAAGACCTTGGGGGTGGACGTCAAAATCTTGAGCGGGGATAGCAAGGAGGTCGCGGCATACGTCGGGAGGCAGGTCGGATTGGGAGGGGAGGTACACACCGGGGGTGAACTGGAGAACATGTCACCCGACGAACTGCAGCAGGTTGTGAACAACTGCGACGTCTTCGCACGCGTTTCCCCCGCCCAGAAATTTGACATCATCGGGGCCCTCAGGCGCGACCACGTCGTCGGCTATCAGGGCGACGGGATTAACGATGCGCCGGCTCTCAAGTTGGCGGACGTAGCTCTGGCGGTTGATACGGCGACGGACGTGGCGAAGGAAAGTGCCGACATCGTGCTCCTGAAGCAAGACTTGGGCGTGATCGTCAACGGCATTCAAGAAGGGCGAACCATCTTCCTCAACATCGACAAGTACCTGAAGTACACCATGGTGGGCAACTTCGGCAATCTGTTCGCGCTCGTAGTCCTCTACCTCTTATCGCTCAATCTGCCGATGCTCCCCGTGCAGTTGCTGTTGACCAGCCTCATCACCGACATCCCACTGATCACCATCGCTTCCGACAGGGTCGACAGCAAAGAGGCCATGAGGCCGGAGAAGTACAACACACGGTCGCTGATGTCGATCTCGCTGGTGCTTGGCTCGTGCACGGCGCTTTTTGAACTGCTGTACTTCGAGCTCGTCAGCTCCCGATCACTGCCTTCTGTCCAGACCAGCATGTTCCTCTTCCTCACCCTGCTTCAGTTCATCGTCATCGTTTCCATACGGAATCATTCCTACTTCTGGAGAGGCGTGAGGCCATCTTTGCTCTTGGCCACAGCTGTCGCGCTTGCGTTTGTCGGTTCGTTTGCGCTGCCCTATATCCCCTTCACGGCTCGTATGTTCTCGTTTACGCCTCTGCCCTTGCAAGACCTGGCGATCGTCGTAGGGCTGGCCCTGGTCTACCTGGGCGTCCTTGATGTAATCAAAGTCAGGTACTACCGACGAGCGGACAAGAACGATTCGCGCTCGCTCGACGCGCAAACATCTGCTCAGAAGAAGTGATTGCACTGTCCACGATACACCGAGCGGTCAGGAACTGTTATCTCAGCAATTGAGAACTGATTCTGACTGATTTTGAAACGTGCCGCGGGTCGGATTTGAGCCGTAACTTACGGTAAATTGAGAACGAATCCGGGCCGTGAGTTCCGTGAACTAGCTCTACGCGCGCTGTCCTGAGTCTCAGATTCCAGCGATTTGCTCACAGATCTGCCACAGCCGACTCGCCGCGGCTTCATTGTAGGACTCCTCCGGAGCGGTCGCTTCTTTCCTGTTTGAAAAGAACTTCCCGCTGACTCCTTCTAGCTCGGGGGCAGTGGCGACGTAGATCGACGTCCTTGCCCCTTTCTCAGGGCTGGCGAAGAACAGCGTCGAGAGCGAAGCAAAGGCCTGAGCAACCGGGTTCAAATCGCGCACAAGGTTGGTTCTCACCACTCCCGGATGAAGGAAGTTGGCTGTCACGCCCGTGCCCCGTAGTCGTCTTGCGAACTCAAGGGTCAGCAGGTTGAGGCCGAGTTTGGATTGGCCGTAGGCGCCGAGCATGCTGTACTTCCTCTCTCCCTGGAGATTGTCAAAATCCATGCTCCTTCCTCTCGCCGAGTTTGAGCTGACGCTCACTATCCTAGATGGCGCGCTGGCCTTCAGCTTCCCCAGCAGCAAGTTCGTCAGGAGGAAGGGCGCGAGGATGTTGACGGCGAAGGTCGACTCCAGACCATCCACCGTCACGACTCTCTTCCAGTGGTTTACGCCGGCGTTGTTGACAATAACGTCGAGCCTCTCGAACTTCGTGTCGAAGTCCTGAGCTAGTTGGCGCACCGAGGATATTGACGAGAGGTCCGCGTACAGTTCATGGACGGAACCCCCGCCTCTCTTGGTGCTTTCCTCTATCTTCTTAGCCGCGGACTCCGCTCGAGGGGATTGGTCGTGCATGACCGCGATAACGGAAGCGCCCAGACCACCAAGCCCTATCGCTGTCGCCTCTCCTATCCCTGAGCTCGCACCAGTGACGAGAGCTACCTTCCCATTCAATTCCATGATATGAACCAACATACTAAACGGCTCCTTATGAATCTGAGGCGATTTCCGTCAACTTTCTCTTGCTCTCTTCCGCGTGCGTTCTCATCGCTCCTTTCTCAACCCTGGGGTAAACCTCTTCCAGTCTTCCCGTTCGGTCGCCAACAGGAAAGGTTCTGCAATCATCAGGTGCCGCGGGTCGGAGACTCCCCGACTCGCGTAGGTCGGATTTGAGCCGCAACTTACCGTAAATTGAGAACGAATCCGGGCTGTGAGTTCGAATCCGGAGGGGCCCACATGGTTTACCGTCAAATCCGGGCCCAAACTACCTCCCCAGCGTGCTGCCCTGGCCGGGCCTTGTCAGTCTTCAGTATCCGTTCTGAGGAGCTCATTCCCGGTTCATCCATGAGGGGCGGTGCTCGCCCAAGAAGTGACGAAGTCCATGGCGTGCCTGAGGTCTCTCGCAACGACATTCCCGCCGATGGCCTGGGATTCCTCCCAGGTCGGCTTCTCCTTGTGGATGAGGATGGCCCTCATGCCGATTCTGGTCGGGATGAGCACGTCCCCCTCCAGCTCGTCCCCTATCATGACCGCTTCTTCCGGCCTGACCTTGAGGGCTTGCAGGGTCCTGACGTAGATCTCCGGGCCCGACTTCTCGCAGTGGAACGTGTTCCCATCCACGACGAAGTCGATCCCGGCGAGGACGTTCCGTATGTCCCGTTCGAAGCGGAAGCGGGCGACGGACGTCACCAGCGCCGTCTTCAGGCCGAGCCTCTTCGCCCGCCGGACGGCTTCCTTCGCGAACGGGAGCGGGCTCCACCTCGTCCTCTGGTACTCGCGGACCACCGCCATGAAGGTAGGCTCCTTGGGCCTCGCGAGCACAATCTCGAAGACGCGGCCGAGGTAACGCTCCCAGTCTGGGTAGCCGTACCTCGGATAGTCGACGCGGTGGACCTGGATCAGGGCTGCCTCCCAAGCCTTAGTCGGGACCGACACGCCTCGGCCGCGGAGGAACCTCGAGACTTGTTCCGGGACTGGGGGGCCGAAGTGCGGCTTGTAGCTGGCCAAGGTGAGGTGCAGGTCGAAGAGGACCGCGCGGATGTGCACACGCTGACGAGGCATGGCCGGTTGCCCCTATCGAACGTCTCGAACTGTATTAAGGCGCTTGCGTTAACGCGGGTTAGCCGGACTCATCAATCTAGGACCAGGGCCATAGAGAAGGCATCAGTCGTCAGCGGCTTGCCGGACCGTTCCACAGCCTCGGCATAGCGCTGCCTGCGCGCGCGCCCAGGCGGTTCGGATTCTCGCATCGCGGAATCAATGTCTCGTTTAAGTTGACTAATCGATTTGAATCGAAATGCCCAACGAATACCGTAGTCCCTTGCCGCTTTGACATTCTCGACCCGGTCATCTACGAATACAACTTCGGCGGGTGATGCGTCTAGGTGACGGAAAACCTTCTGGAATATCTCTCGATTGGGCTTGACGCTTCCAAGCTCAGACGAGGCAAAGAGATGGTCAAACTCGTTAGCCAGTCCTGTCCGTCTGAAGAATTCCAGATGCGGGGAAGATACGTTCGTCAAAGCGTATACCGAGTAACCATCCCTTCTCAACATCCTTACATAATTGATCATCCCCAATTTGGGTTTGAAGAGTCGTTCGAGTGGTAGAACCCACAATCGCGCAGCAGAGTCGCGTCTCCTTAGACTCCGACCCAAATCGTGCAGGGTGTCATTCATGAACGCCGTTATGGAGATTCCTCCGGACTCGAGCAAAGGAAGCCTGCAGGCACAGACGCGTTTGACTTCGGCGTAGGATCGATTGTACCTCCCGGAGATATACTTGCAAATCGGGTCATTGTTCCGCCACTTGATGATTACCCCGCCAACGTCAAACATGAAGATTGGAACCCTGCTTGATCGCGTTGTCTTCGATTCAATCACGGTTCTTGAAGTGAGAAAGTGCGAACGGAATCGAGCCTCGGAAGGGGTCATTCTACTTGAAGAATTCGTCTCAATTCAGGCTCTCATTAATGTGTCTAATTTCCACAACTTCCTTGATGCGCGCGCGCAGCGGGCGGTAAGCCTTATCGCAGTCTCATGTTTACCCTGACGAAGTTGGAAAAAGATCAAGTCCTGAATCTGTTCAAACGAGTGCTGGCGCACTATGGCGAGAAGGCGAAGGGAGCGACCAAGACTGAGGAAGGGGACGCCCTGCTGGGCAAGGAGCTCCTTGACATAGACATCAGTTCAATCGAGAGGGAGACGGAGGGGGCGCTAAAGGAATTGGCAAGCGGTGACAGCGATTATCATTTCGAAGAATTCGTCCAAGTCCATGAGAAACTGCTGACGGACGCCCTCAAGGTATATGTCTCAGACCTACAGGACTCAAGAGCAGAGTTTCTGAAGAGGCTTGGCTCCGAGCCTGCGTTGAGGAGTTTCGACAGAGAACTCATGTTTGCTCAGCGTGTGGAGGGCGATGTCGCAAAGCGGAGTTCTGGGTGATTGCTGCATCTACAGCTGCAGGTGCCGTGACTGCGAGAGCTGCTCGCTAAGGCGAGCCATCCAAGCATGAACGCAGTCATATGGCACTCACGGAGTCGATAGCAAATGATGATTCCACCACAGATTCGTCAACAAGAGGCTTACGAACTTGTTCAAACGCCAACTGGCGTTGTGAAGATAACGTTCAGGAACTCTAATGGCCGTAGATGCGGTAAGTGCGGTTGTTGTTGCCCTTGTTCTCGTGCTGATTGTAGGCCGTTCTATTGTTCTAGTCGAAAAGTCCTGAACCAGCGATTTTGATGGTGTTGGGCTGACTGTGCAAGCACGAGATTTAGTTCCTACGCCGTGACTGTTCATGGAAATGTGCTTGTAGTGTAGTGCACTGTAGTCGTGAAAGTGCCGAACAATCCGAACAGAAATCCAGCCAGCGCAACCCCAACAATGAGTCCAATGAATGTCCATACGACCCCGAAGATTAGCATCTGTTCTGCTGTCTTCTGGTTTCTGTCCTTGAGAGCGAATCTTGGTCGTGGGTTCGAATCCGGTGGGACTCGCATCCAAACAGGTTCTGAGCGCGCGCTACAAAGGACTGAGTTAAGGGACCGTTCAGCTACCTCTTCGAGGCGAGGCGCACCCTCAGACGCCCCGGCCGATAGCGCACGCGCATCAACCGGACTTATATGCATCAGTCCGCTTGTGATTCTTGCTACACTAATGGGCCAGAGAGTTATCGAGATGGATAACCTGACGAAGATCTTCGGCGAAAAGCTCATCGCGGTGAACAATGTGAACCTTGCAGTCGAGAAGGGCGCCATTTTCGGCTTCTTGGGCCCGAATGGCGCAGGCAAGACCACGACCATCAGGCTGCTGCTCGGGCTGATACGGCCGACGGCTGGGGAGGTCAGGGTCTTCGGGGAGAGGATGACTCCCGAATCCTCCAGCCTGCGCAGGCGGATGGGCTATCTTCCCACGAACCCCAGGTTTCCTTCGAAAATGACCCCAATCACTTACCTGGACTTTGTGGGGAAACTCTTCCGCCTCGGGAGGGAGGTGAGGATGGAGCGGCTTTCCAGCCTGATACGCTCAGTCGGACTGCTGGGCGACTCGTCCAGGGAAATCGCTGGGTTCTCAACGGGGATGGTCACCCGCCTAGGACTAGCAGCGGCTCTGATGAACGACCCCGAACTGTTGATCTTCGACGAGCCTACGTCAGGGCTGGACCCTGCCGGAAGGAAGTCGACCTTGGATCTTATCGCGGAGCTCGGCAAGGAGAAGACAATCTTCGTGTCGTCTCACATTCTGAGCGACATCGACAGGATATGCACGGACGTCGGTGTGATAAGCGAAGGGAAGGGCATCTTCTCAGGCTCGATAAAGGACATGAAAAAAAGGACCCGCAGCCACGTCGTCAGGCTGGAGCTGGAAGGGGACGCGGGGAAGTTCTGCGAATCGCTGAGGGCTACGAAGTGGGTTGCGGGCTTCGAGACGCGGGGTGGCTTTGGGGTGGACATCACCTTCGACCCTGTGATGCCCATGGCGGACGCGATCAGAGAGGTGACGAACCTCGTTTCGGCGCATGGATTGGACCTGATTTCCATTAGCTCTTCGACATCAAGCATCGAGGACGCATTCATGGAGTTACTTCGAGATGAAGAGTCGCGTGGGTTCCTCAGAGCAGGCTAGTCGAAGGGAAGCGCTCGGGCCCTTCTGGGCGATTGCGCGAGCAGACCTGAAAGGTCTCTTCAGGAGCAGGATAACCTACGGATGGCTGCTGGCCGCGGTCTTCATCGAGGTGGTGACGACGCTCGGTTCGCGCTCGAACGGGACGACTTCGAGCGTAGTCACCTCCGGGCTCTCGGACTACATCTACGTCTGGAGTCTTGTCATTATAGGGTTGGCCGCGAGCTCGGTCTCGTCGGAGGTGGGGGAGCTTGCCGATTCCATCCTGAGCAAGTCGGTCACGCGTTTCGACTACGTCCTAGCCAAGTTCGCCTCACGGGTCGCCTACACACTCATCGGCTTTTCCGTGCTCACAGCCCTGCTAGTTGGGCTCACGTTGAGGCTAGAAGCCGATGACTACACTGTCCTTGGGCTGGCGTCCGCGATACTCCTCATCGCCCTGACGCTGGTCATGCTGACGACGCTGGGGGTTGGACTTAGCATCGTGCTGCCGAACTCGGTCACGGCAATTGTCACCCTTTTGCTCCTGTGGTACTCCATGACAATCTTCTTCCCCGTCATCGGCCTTGGCTTGCTGTCCCCGGGGAGCCTCGTGAGCAACCTGCCAGATATCGTCAAGGGCGCGTGGAACTGGGGGAACTGGGAGACCGTTGCAGGCTTCGTCGCAATTTCAGGAGCGTCCACGGCGCTGTCTTCGGCGTACTTCTACATGAAAGACATCTGAAGCACCTGGCCGTTAGCGCGGCGCGCGCAGGTGATCCTGCCTTGTTTTGAAGCGATGCCGCGGGTCGGATTTGAGCCGACGACAACTCGGTCTTCAGCCGAGTGCTGATGAGCTTCGATGTCTCCTTAGCCTAAGCGATCACCAGGCTGAGCTACCGCGGCACTGCCTCTGGCGCCTTGGCACAACGACTTAAGACTTTGCGCCATTGCTCAGTTTTCCTGGCGCTGAGGCCACACTTCATCATTTCTCTCACAATCAACTCGGCTCTCAGCCCGGAAGCTTCGATGCGAGAGGCTGGGCCATCCTGGCATGTTACCGCCTTACCAAACCATGCGAGAAAGCCCACAGGCTTCAGTCGTGGGATGAATCGCATTGGTGCTTAAATAGAAAATCAACCCATGAGGGATGTGGACCTACACGTAGGGCAGGACATGCCCGAACTCAAGCCCGTGGAGACTGGACCTCTACCACCCCAGCCAACTGAGGTCGCAAGCCCGGTCGAGGAAGCGGGAACTATACGCCATGAAACAGGGGCTGGAAGCCCACGACCTTCAGTCGTGGGAGGATGTCACAAATAGAAGGCCAGAAAGCCCCGGAATTCATTCCGGAGATGAATGGCGCGTCGGTCGTTAAATAGAAGGTGGGGCGTGCTTTATTGGGCAGCATGATTGCATCGTCGTACAGATTCCGCCTGTATCCGAACAAGAAGCAGAAAGAACGGATGTCTCACGCCATCGAGACTTGCCGCCATCTCTGGAACGTCGCTCTAGCGGACAGGAAGGGAGCCTGGGAATACAATAAATTGTCAACAACGTACGAAGACCAGTGTTTGATGCTCACCGTTGAGGCAAAGAATGATGAACGGCTCGGCGCACTGTATTCCCAGACCGGACAGGACGTGCTGCACCGCCTCGACAGGGCATTCGAGGCATTCTTTGAACACAGGTCCAGCTATCCGAGGTTCAAGAAGTACAGCAAGTCCGGCTCGTTCACCTATCCCCAGGCATACAACGGGTCAGTGAAGCTGGACGTCCGAAGGAAGCGCATCTATCTTTCGAAGGTCGGAAACGTGAAGATTGTAGCTCACAGGCCAATACCAGATTCTAGCAGACTGAAGACCTGCACCATCGAGCGAGAGTCCAACGGGAATTGGAACGCTTGCCTGGTCTATGACGACGATGCGGTGCCGCTGCAGGGTGTGCAGGTGCCCGCGTCCTGGAAGGCGCCGGTAGGAATAGACCTAGGGCTGAAGGCTCTGATCACGACCAGTGATGGTGAGAAGGTCGAACCACCGAAGTTCCTGAGGAAAGCCGAGAAGAGGCTGAAGCATCTCCAAAGGGAACTCTGCCGTAAGAAGAAAGGGTCGAAGAACCGGGAGAAGGCACGACGCCTGCTGGCCGTCCAGCACTCCAGGGTCTCGAATCAAAGGAGCGATTTCAACCACAAGCTCAGCACCAGACTGGTGAAGGCGCATGATCTGGTGGTGTTCGAAGACCTGAGAATCCGGAACATGGCAAGAAACCACGCGCTCGCGAAGTCGATCCATGACGCTGGCTGGGGCCAGCTCGTGGCGTTCACGAAATACAAGGCCGCGAAGTGCGGAAGAGGGTTTGAGAAAGTTCCCGCACCGTATACCACCTAGGAGTGCTACTTCTGCGGGGCACTCAACCCCGTTCCCCTGGACGTACGGGAGTTCGAGTGCTTCCGGTGCCACCGGGTGCTGGACCGCGACGTGAACGCCGGACGGATCGTGCTGAAGCGAGGAATCCTTCAGGTAGGGCAGCACAAGGGCTCTAGCAGCCCTCGACCCGGTGAGGAGAACCCCCACTCGGTTGTGCCCGAACTCAAGCCTGTGGAGACCAGGCCTCTACCCGCCCCGACAACGGGACGCGCAAGCCCGGTCGTAGAAGCAGGAACTACACGCGGTGGGAGTCATGCTGCCCAGTTTGAAGCCCACCGCTGGAAGCCACCGAATTCATTCGGTGGAGGATGTCACCTCCCCTCGATCTCACCGGCAGGCCCCACCATGTTGCGGTTGGCTCCAAAGCGTCTCTGTCGCACATGGTAATTGCCATTGTTCGCGACGGTCCTCCTGCACGCCGTCCAGTACGTCTCTTGCAGTAGCTGTATCCTTCGGCGTTGAAGAGTCCCGTTGAATAATATGCCAACTTGATGTCGGTCAAGAGTGGTGGATTTCCTTGGATTCTTTCTCCCGTTGTCAACAATCAAGCATTCGGGATTCCGCGCTTACAATGGCTACGGTAACCCATATCTGAGCTACCGCGGCACCGAGCTCCGGCAGCTTCGGTTCTCGCTCAAGCCTTTCGAAGCCTAGCCCACTTCAATCCAGCGAAGGCCCGTCTAGTCCTCTCTCCACTTGAAGAGCCGCACCGCGAGCCCGAAGATGATGACCGCGATTATGAGTATGACGCCGAGGTCGATCAGGGCCGCCCCGTAGTTCCCGTAGATCATGACGTTCGTCAGCCCCTCTATGACGTAGTACAGCGGGAGCACGTGGGCGATAGTCTGCAGGTACGCCGGCATCGAGTCGACCGGGAAGAAGGTCCCGGACAGGAACATCATCGGGAAGGTGATCAGGTTGCCGACGACCGCCGCCGACTCGGGGGTATTGGAGGACGTCCCAACGAGCATACCCAGAGACACGAAGAGCAGGGGCCCCAACACTAGGAACGGCAGGACGCCCAGCGAGAGAGTGATGTGGGCCCCGAAGAGAAGGACCCCGGTGGCGACCATGAGGCAGAACGAGATAAGGGTCATGACGATGTACCAGAGTATCTTCGAGACCAGCCACTCCGTCTTCGTCAGCGGCGTCAGTGACAGGGCCTTGAAGACCTTGTCACGCTTGTAGGTGGAGCTGATGTTGACCAGTGCGAACATCGGGCTCATCAGCACCGCGAACCCGATCAGCCCCGGGATCAGGAAGTCGATGTACTTGTAGGAGGAGGACGCGACTGTCGCCGATTTGATCCCCACGACGGGAGCGCCCCCGTACAGGTTGAACGAATTCACGACCGAGGCCGTTATCTCCTTCACGATGGCGCTCGTGGTCGACGCCGGGTTGCCGTAGACCGTCACGTTGACGGGCTTGTGCTGGATGTAGTCGGCCGTGAAGTTGGCCGGGATGATGATGCCGTCAGAGGAGGATTGCGAGAGCAGGTATTGGGAGAAGTTGTCGCTAACCGGGACCGGGACGAGCGTTATCGCAGTCGTGCTGTTCATTGCGCTGATGAACATGGAGCTGGCGCAGATCGAATTTCCCGGGACCTCCCCGGTACAGCTCAGGCTCGTGTCCCGGTTCTGGACGTACACGGTCGAAGCGCCGCCGCCGCCCGAGAAGATGGCGCCGAATAGCAGAATCAGTATGACCGGGAAGACGAGGGTGAAGAAGGCGCCCACCCTGCTGCGGATGTAGCCCTTTCCGAAGACCGAAAGGTCGGCGAGCGTCCTCCTGATGCTGAACATCGGCGCTCAGCTCCCCTCCGCAGCGGTGCCTTCGACCACCGGCTCGCCCACCATCTTGATGAATATGTCCTCCAGGCTGTCCCTCTTGGTCGTCAGCTCGGACCAGGCCAGCCCAGACTCCGCGATGGCGCCGAGCGCCATCAGCGCGTCGTTCTTCTGCTCCAGGATGACGCCGACCTTCCCTGAGGAGTACTCCACCCTGAGCCTGGTGTTCTCCCTGAGGTATCCGGCCAGCTCCTCGCCGGCGCGCACCGTCAGCCTCTCCCCGGAGCCGTGCTTCGAGACTATCTCGTCCACGGTGCCGTGGGCGATGATCTTGCCGTGGTGCATTATCGCCACGCGGTCGGCGAGCTCCTCGGCCTCCTCGAGATAGTGGGTCGTCAGCAGCACTCCCCTCCCCTGCCTCTGGAGGTTCCGGATCACCTCCCAGACCGCCCTCCTCGCCTGGGGGTCCAGGCCGGTCGTCGGCTCGTCCAGGAAGACCAGCTCGGGGTCGTTCACGAGCGACAGCGCCATCCCCATCTTCTGCTTCTGGCCGCCGGAGAGGCGCATGTAGTAGATGTTGGCGGCGTCCTCGAGTATGACCTCCTTCAGGATCTGGTCCACGTCCACCTTCTTCCCGAAGAGGGCGGAATAGTACTTGATGGCCTCCCTGGGCGTCGGATAGTCCAGGAACTTGAAGCCCTGAGGGATTACCCCGATCCTCTTGTGCAGGTCGTACCCCTTCGACCAGGGGTCGAGGCCCAGCACGCTCACGCGGCCGCCGTCCTTGTTCCTCAGCCCCTCGAGTATCTCGATGGTGGTCGTCTTGCCAGCCCCGTTCGGCCCCAGGAGCGAGAAGACTTCCCCGTGCTCGACCGTGAACGAGATGCCGTCCACCGCGTGAAGACTCCCATACTTCTTCTCGAGCGAATCGACCACCACTACGCTGCCGGTCGCCAATCTCCTTCCCTGGTCCTCTCTAGGATGGGCCGCAAGCGACTAGGAAATAACCTCGACGGTGTTGGAAACCAGCGGCAGGACGCGAGCGTGAAGAGCCTAGGGCTGTGGGGAGCCAAGCCCGCTTGGCCAAGAGCCCCCGGCACCGTTGCCGTGACACTCGTCACCAGCATAGTAGTTCACCGTCCCCTCTGTGCCTGAGCCCGCGAAGACGTCGTAGCCATGGTCGCCGTTGCTGTTCGCGGTGTTCCCAGTGAGAGTGTTGTTGTTGGAGTCTGAAAGATAGATGCCATCGATTCTGTTGCTGTCCGCCGTGTTCATGATGAGGGTGTTGTCGTCGGAATAGTTCTGTAGGAAGAAGCCGCTCTGTTTGTTGTTGTTCGCAGTGTTCTTGGTGAGGGTGGAACCGCTGAGAGCGTTGACGCCGGAAGAGCTGGAGAGCTCGAAGCCATTGGCGGTGTTGTTGCTCGCCGTATTCCCGCTGAGGGTGCTGTTGAAGAAGTCGGTGAGGTTGAGGCCATCGCCGCCGTTGTTGCTCGCCGTGTTCCCGCCAAGGGTGTCGTTGCCAACCCCTTCAAGGAAGAAGCCGCGGGTGTCGTCGTTCGCTCTGTCTCCGACGAGCGTGCTGTTGAAGGTGCTGAGAAGGTAGAAGCCAGACCCGAACTTCGTGACGCCGCAGTTCCTGACCGTGACTCCCGCCAATCCTGTAAGATTGATCCCTATGCTCGTGCCGTTCTTGCCTGTGCCGCTTATGCTGTGCCCGGCGCAGTCGAGGACAACGTGACTGGCGCCTATGGTGAGCCCGTTCCCAGAGCAGGGACCGACGTTCGCGTTCAGAGTCGTGTCAGTCGTGATCGTAGCGCCGCATCCGACGGGAGCGGGCGGAGACGGGACAAAGACGATCGCGAGGACTAGCGCCACCACAACGACGAAGACGATGGCCGGAGCCATCAACCTTGAGGGCACCACCCCATCCAGAATGGTCTGGGCGCCGATTAACTGTTGTTACCGGACGAGGTCATGCCAGTGCCGGCTTGAACGGGTCCTCTGACGGCCTATCCGCTGTCGTTCAATCTGAGCGTAGGACAGGAAGCCGTTGACTCGACCCGCACACGGGACGTGATCGATGAATTGTACGGATAGTAGTCTCCATGGACGAGCAAGGCTCCCTGACCGAGGTAGCAGAAGGTGACCGAGCCCATTCCGACAGTAGCTGCGTTCGTCTGAATCGTTACCACCGGAGCAAAGACCAAGAATCCTACTGCTACCGCTAGAATGCAGAAGAGTATCGAGAACCTCTTGACATTCCTCAGGAAGTGCCTCTCGTCGACGCCGTTTGAGCAGCCTGAACAATCCCCACACAGGCATGGGTACGCGCCACAGCATTCACAGCGCAGGGGAATCTCTTGGAATATCATTTCGACCTCAACCTCTCCCTTGGCCCCATCCAGTCAAGTAATCTCGACCTGCATATATACGGTTGACGCGTCCTGGTGACCGTGCCGAGCAGAGGCAGGGTGCCCTTTTCCGGCTTCGCTCAACCATCTCGGTCAGATGACCCTGCATCAGGAGGTCGGGGATGGTGTGCTAGAGCCCAGTCCCCTAATCCATTGGCGAGAAGGAATCTGAGGACGAAGGGATGCTCGTTGACTGTGGAGTTCTCCGCGACAGCATAGAGGCCACCCACTCCCCTCCAAGTCTGGGCGATGGAGCCTAATCGCTGACGCTGAACTCGCAGGAGGTTTGGATCGCGCCGAAGGCTACTGAAGTGCTGTTAGAACTCGCAAAAGTTCCGTTGGGCAACAGGATGCTCACCGTGAGCGTCTCAGACGAGCCGTCCAGCTTCTGGGCCTCCGCTACTATTATCCACACAGAAGTCCCAGTTGGGCTAATCAGAGTCGCAGTTCTTGTCCCAGTCCCATTCCAACTCACGTAGGTTGTCCCCTCAAGATAGAAGCCTGACCAGCTCCCTGCATAGGCGACCTGCACCGTGACCAGATCCCGAGAGGAGGGGGGTTGCTGCGTCTCTATGAGAGCCCCCGCGACCACGACAAGGATGATGGTGGCTATGATGGCCACCAGGACCATCCTGCTGAGGGACCGCTTCCTTGGAGTCCGCCGAGGCGCATGAGAAGGGGGAGCGGGAGTCGTCGGGCGGGTCCGTGGGTTGGAACCGCGTGTGGGCCAAAGGGTGGCTTCGAGCGGGACTTCCTTGTCACAACCAGGGCGGAGAGCCAAGCCTTGTGAGGTGAGCGTGGGTGTGGTGGTCTATTAAGCCTGAATGCAGATTGGTCCGGGCTGGGCGGCCGGATTTGAACAAATAGGAAAGTATTGTACTAGACTGTCAAGATTGCGTCTGTTCGGTCGTCTCCCCGTCAGCTGAGCGGATGCGATGAAGTCAGGAATGAAAGAGCGACGAGCACCAGTCCCGCCGCCGCGATCGTGATCGGCGTCGTCTTCTTCATCGTCGGGCTGGCCCTGTTCCACAAGATCCTGTCGCTCGTCACGGCTGTCGCTGGTGGGTTGCTGCTCTACGACGCCCTGAGGCTCTACAGCCTCAACCCTGTAGTCTCCATCGCCCTGGCGGCCATCCTCACTCTGGCAGGAATCTTCGTCCAGTACAGGCCGAGCAAGAAGCCACGGCAGCCAGAGTTCACGAACGTCACTTCGATCTGACCGCTCCCGACTGCATCAGCGTCCGCTCCCTGCCTGGATTCAGTCGTGGTACTTCTTCTCGCCAGCCCGGATGGCCACAGTCAGCCAGTTCTCCCTAGGCGGGAGCGGGCAGGCGTAGGCGTCGCTGTACGCGCAGTAGGGGTCGTACGCGTAGTTGAAGTCGACGGCGTACCTGTCGTCGTGCTCGACTTCGAGGTCCAGGTACCGCGCCGCGCCGTAGCTCTCCACTCCCGACGTGGCGTCCCTGAACGGCACGAAGATGCTGGAGTCCTCCCTCTCCGCCGACTGGTAGGCCCCGAGCCGCACCGCCCTCCCTTCGACCGAGAGCTCGAAGTGGCCGATGCTGTTGAAGAGCTGGCGCGTCCCCTTGCTGGTCGTCATGATGACGCTCCCCGGCACGGGATCCCGGCGGAGCTCGGTCTCGAACCTGAACTCCGGGTCGGGGTCGAAGTACTTCAGGCCGGCGAACTCCCCCGGACCGACCGGCGAGTCGCGGTCGCTCCTGAAGAGAAGGTCCTTCCGCTCCCTGAACCTCAGCAGGGCCCGCCTCCAGGTCTCGACGTCCTCGGGCTTCATCGTGCATCACCGAACCGAGCTAGGGCCGACGGCCCGCCGTCAGACTCCGATGGCGTCCGCCCGCAGCCTCCTGGTCCACTCCACGAGCGCCAGGAGCAGGTCCCGCAGCCTGTCCCTGACCCTCTCGTCCGTGAGCTTGGAAGCGGAGTCGAACTTCTCGTGGGCCGCGGCCACGAGCAGCTGAGGCTGGTTTAGGGGGTGCATGTTCAGGTCCACCATGATCTGCCTCAGGACGAGCTGCGCCCTCACCCCGCCCCTGGGCCCGGTGGACGCGCTCATGATCGCCGCCGGCTTCCCGTCCCAGGAGTTGTCGGTCTCGGGCCGGTCCCCCCACTCGATCGCGTTCTTCAGCAGCGCCGGCACCGAGTAGTTGTGCTCCGGCGTCGAGAAGAGGACTGCGTCCGCCTTCCTGATCTCCTCCTTGAACTCGCTGACTATCCTGGGCGGCTCCGCCTCGAGGTCCTGGTTGTAGAGCGGCAGGCCGGAGACGTCGAAGGTCTCCAACACCACGCCGGGCGGCACCAGCATCTTCGCCGCTTCGAGGAGGGCGGTGTTGTAGGAGTTCCTCCGCGCGCTCCCCGAGATCCCCAAGATCCTCATGGTCCTTCCCCTCGATTCGGGCCTCCTCTCCAGCGTCTCGACTGCCATCCCTGATCCCTGCAGCAGAGGGAAGAAACCCTCTCGATATCAACCTACTTGCGCGACCCCTCGCCGCGCCGCTTCCAGGACGCTCGGTCACTCCAGGGCCCTGAATATCAGGAGCATCATGGCCCCGGCCGCCAGGCCGCACCCGACCGCCGCCCCCTCGACCCCTCCGGTGCCCGAAGCCGTGAGCAGGAACCCGTAGATGCCCCCGAACATGGCGCCCAGGGCCCCCAGAGTCCCGGCCAGGAAGGCGGCGTTGATCCCCAGAGTGTTGTCGACTATGACGGTGGCCGACGTCCCGAGGGACCTGGCTATGGTCTCCCTGGTGATCCTGTCCACATCGCGCACGACCCTGTTCGAGGCCGTGCGGGGGAAGTACTTCGCGAGGTCGTTCACCCCGGGCAGGAGTTCGGTCCTGACGCTCACCTCGCACTCCTCCTCGGGGCCCTCTCCCCAGTCCCTGACCTGGAGGATGCTGAACTCGGCCCCGAAGTGGACGTTCTCGAGGAAGACCCTGCCCTGCAGCGTTCCCTTGCCGTCGACCCTGGCGTCGGCCTTCAGGTCGAGCTTCAGCAGGTCCTTCAAGGCGTCCCTCAGCTCGGTCATCATCCGCCTGTGCCTCTCAGGCACGTTTCCCCAGACTAGCACCCCTCGACCCTCGCTCGGTCGCGAATCCCCACTGGACTTGAGTGTTTCCCCGATGCAAGCCCTTATCATTCCACGGGCGCGGGCAGGCACCATGACCTCCATGAGCGAGGACGCCCAGAGGCTCTTCTTCGTCGTCCAGAAGCACAAGGCGACCACCCTGCACTACGACTTTCGGCTCGAGATCGGAGGGGTGATGCCGTCCTGGTCCATCCCCAGGGGCCCCTCGCTCGAGAGCGGCGTGAGGCGCCTCGCAATGCCGACCTCCAACCACACCCTGGAGTACCGCCACTTCGAAGGGTTCATCCCCGGCGGGAGGTACGGGGCCGGGCCAGTCATGATCTGGGACGAGGGGACCTACGGCCCCGAAGTCGAGGAGAGCAAGGGGGCGAAGAGGGAGGTCGCGACGAGAGAGGAGGCCGAGGAGGTGGCGAAGGCGGGCATGAAGGAGGGGAACCTGAAGTTCCGCCTCTACGGGAAGAAGCTGCGGGGCTCCTTCGCGCTCATCAGGACGGCGGGCTTCCGGGGCAAGGAGTCCTGGCTGCTGATCAAGCACGCCGACGAGTGCTCAAAGCAGGGCTACGACGCCAAGGACTACGACTTCTCCGCCGTCAGCGGCCGGACCCTCACGCAGATAGCCGGCCAGACCGAGATCGGCCGTCCTCAGACCGAGCAGAAGACGGCGGGAGACCCTCGGTCTCGGCGGACGGGAAAGAGAAGAGACTGAGCGGCTTCGCTGCCCGAACCTATCGCAGGCCGCTCTCCACGTGGTCGTGGATGACCTGCCGGAGTGCTTCCAGCGGCAGAGCCCCGTTGCAGAGCAGCGCGTCGTGGAACTTCCGCACGTCGAAGCGCCCGCCCAGCCTCGCCGTCGCGTCCTGGCGGAGCCTCGTCATCTCCAGCTGCCCGGTCTTGTAGGCGAGGGCCTGGCCCGGCCAGGCGATGTACCTGTCAACCTCGTTCACGATGTTGTTCTTCGCCAGCGCCGAGTTCTCGAGCATGAAGTCGATCGCCTGCGACCTCGTCCAGCCCATCGCGTGCATGCCTGTGTCCACGACCAGACGGCAGGCCCTCCAGGAATCGAACGAGAGGACGCCGATCCGGTCGAGGTCCGAGGAGTAGAGCCCCATCTCGTCGGAGAGCCGCTCAGAGTACAGCCCCCACCCCTCCACGAAGGCGGTCACGCCGCTGTGCTTCCTGAACTCGGGGATCCCTTCGAGCTCCTGGGCGATGGCGAGTTGGAGGTGGTGGCCCGGAATCGACTCGTGGTACGCGAGGGCTTCGGCCTCGTAGCGCGGCCTGGTCTCGGGGGCCGAGGTGTTGATGTAGTACCGCCCGGGCCTCGAACCGTCGGCCGCGGGCTGCCGGTAGTACGCAATCGTAGAGTGCTTCTCCTCGTGCTCCTCCATCCGGACGACCTCGCAGTCGGCCTTCGGCAGGCGGCCGAACCACTTCGGAATCGCGGCCTTGGCCTTCGAGAGCGCAGCTTCCGCCTTGGCCGCCACCTCGTCCCTGCTGGAGAAGTAGAGCGCCGGGTCCGTCCGGAGCCGTTGCAGGACCTGCATCCTGTCGCGCGTGCCGAAGACCTTCTCGCCGAGCTCCACCATCTCCCCGTTGATCCTCGCCACCTCCTTCAGGCCCGTCTGGTGCAGCTCGTCGGTGGTGAGGTCGAGCGAGGTGTGGACGCGGATCAGCCGGGAATAGGCCTCGAGGCCGCCGGGGACGTGGAGCATCCCCGGTCTGTCCTGGGGACGAGCCCGGGGCATTATCTCAGAGTTCAGAAACTCCAGGTAACGGGCGAACGCGGGGCGGATCGATTTCTGCGCGGCGGCCGTCACCCCGCTCTTGAACCTGATGTGGTCGGCTGTCGACCAGTCCTCGCGCGCGACCGCGGCCGGGCGCACGAACGCCCACTCCTCGTTGTGCTTTGCGAGGAGGTCCTCGGTCTCCTCGATGACCTTCTGCACCAGGGCCCCGACCGCGACCTTCCCTTCCCCCGACCCGCGTCTGAGGTTCGCCATGTGGTCGTCGAGGAACTGACCCATGGAACGCCAGCGGTCGACCATGGCCAGGCCCTCCTCGACGCTGCGCACGGGCTGGAACGACTCGATGTTCAGGAACTGGACCTGAGGCCCGTCGAGCGGGTCGACCGTCCAATCGTCAAGGCCACAGGAGAGGTAGTCGAGCTGGGCCCTCGCGTCGACCAGAAGGGCGGTCAGCGTCAGCCTGTCCGCATCGGAAAGGGCGTCTGCGCTGATGCTCCTGCAGCGCTGAAGCATGGACTCGTACTGTTTCTGGACCTCGAGGCGGCCCTCCGGGGTGATGTCCCGGAGCATGTCGTCGTAGCGCCGGTCCCCGATTGACGTAGCAAGAATCGGTTCCTCTGCCAGCCGCGCCTCCCAGTACTCCTTCGCCAGGGTCGACAGGGATTCGCCGGGTTCCGTTTGCGAACTCATTTCATCTAACCCCACACAAGAGACCACCGACTCGTCCCGTCGATTATTATGCGTTGGCGTCGCGCGATTGTCCGCTCGCCGAAGCCGCGACGAATCGACCGTCACGGGGGGCATCAGATTAATAACCGGCAGGCACGACGAGCGACCCGATATGGGCAAGAAAGGACGAGCGATCGTCAAGGCTAATCTGAAAGAGGTCATCAAGGACCTCACCACGGCGTACTCGGACGAGTGGCTGGCGCACTACCAGTACTGGCTCACGGCAAAATGGATCAGAGGCATGGACGCGGACACCCTGAGACCCGTGCTCGAAGAGCAATCGATGGACGAGCTCGGGCACGCAAAGAAGCTGGCCGGGAGGATCATCCAGCTCGGCGGGACGCCCGTCATGCATCCGTCCCAGCTGATCGAGAAGTGCGGCTGCGGGTACAAGGAGCCGCCGAAGGACCGAGCAAACCTCAAGCGGGTCATTCAGGACGTGCTCGCCGCCGAAGCCTGCGCCATCGAGTTCTACGCCAAGATGGCGGAGAAGTACAGGGCTACGGACGTGGTGACGCACGAGCTGTTCGAAGACCTTCTCATGGACGAGGTCGACGACGAAGACCAGTGGGAGAAGTTCCTCGAAGGAATCTAGCATCAGCACATCGCAGGCCAGCGGTCAACGGAAGACCATCGTGACGGATCATCAGACTTCCGGCCAAAATCGATAGTCCGAGCTTAAGATAAGCACATCTCCACCGGGTGCTGTGGGAGAACAGCGGTCGCTCTTCCGGCACCCCGACTTCATGAAGCTCTGGGTCGGACAGTCGATTTCGTCCTTCGGCTCCCAGTTCTCCCCCTTCGCGATTCAGGTGACCGCGGTGTACATCCTGGGGGCGACGAGCTTCCAGCTGGGCGTCCTTTCCTTCCTGAACACCATCCCCTTTCTGACCATGGGGCTCTTGGTCGGGGTCTACGTCGACCGGCACAGGCGGAGGAGAATAATGATCTTCGCCGACCTCGGGCGGGCCCTCGTGATCTTCCTGATTCCGCTCTCCGCCGTCGTCTATGTCGTGACAATGAACCTTCTCTACCTGGTGACCTTGGTCGCGGGGGTCCTGACGGTCTTCTTCGAGATTACCTACCAGTCATATCTCCCGAGCTTGGTCGACAGGAGTCAGATCGTCGACGCCAACAGCAAGCTGCAGGCCACCGCTTCGACTGCATCGACCCTGGGGCCGAGCATCGCCGGCGGCATCACCTACCTCGTTACCGCCCCGATGGCCTGTCTCGGCGACACCTTCGGCTACATCTGCTCGGTGGTCTCTCTTTCCCTCATCAAGAAGCCTGAGCCCATCGACACTTCCCGAGCCCACGCGTCTGTCCTCAAAGACATCAGGGAGGGACTGCACGTCGTCTTGCGGGACCCCAGGCTCCGGTCCATAGCGGCCTGCACCGCGACTGCCAACCTGGCCTCGAGCGCCTGGGGCGCCATCCTCTACAAATACTTCGACAACCTGGGAATGGTGCCATGGCAGATAGGTCTGGTCTTCACCGTCGGGGGCACCGGCGCCATACTGGGTGCCTTGACTGCCATGAGGGTGACGAAGCGCCTGGGAGTCGGGGGAATCCTCGTAGTGGGGATGGCCCTCAGCGGAGCCACCATCTCTCTCTACTTCGCCACCCCGGACACGGTCTTCTACTTGGTCCCGGTTTCGTACTTCGTCATGAACCTCGGCGTTCTCTGGTACAACATACCGCAGGTCAGCTACAGGCAGTCCCTCGTCCCTGCCGAGATTCAGGGCCGCATGAACGCCACGATGAGGACCATAGTGTGGGGCACCATCCCTCTCGGCGGTCTCCTCGGCGGGATCATGGGGGAGGTCCTGGGAGTCCACGACACCATCGGCCTGATGACGGCCCTTGGGGCGTTGGCCTTCCTCTTTGTCCTCCTGTCACCCATGAGGCAGATCAAGGAGTTTCCGACCTCCTCCGAGACAGTCGGGTGACCACGGTTGGACGCTCCCCCTGTCAGGTTAACCACGCTTTACTGATATGCCTCTCTAGGTAAAGGAATATATACCAACCTGACCAAGGGGGTAAAGGCGTATTTACTTGGTCGAAGACCTCGACGAAGTCAAGGCAGAACTGAGGGACGAGATCAGGTCGCTCAGGGACGACATCAGGCGTGATGTCCTGAGCGCCATGCGGGGGGCCGGCGGCGAGTCCATCAGGGTCGAGCTCGGACGGAACGACGTCGAGCAGACAGAGCCGTCGTCGGTGGTAGCCAAGGACCTGGTCAAGCTCATCCGCGAGAACGTGAGGTCCAGCCTGGTGGAGCGGGGCGAACGGGCGGTCGACGACCTGGTCGGAGGGATGCCCGAGGACAGCGCGGCCGACCTCCTGAAGTCCCTCGCCAACACCGAGAGGCTCAAGATCGTCAAGCTCCTCTACCTGTCTGACAAGACCTTCTCCGACCTGAAAAACGCGACCGCGCTCGAAGGGGCCTCGGTCTCGCACCACCTGAAGAGCCTGCTCGGGATGGGACTGGTCTCGCACGGCGACGAAGGGGGATACCAGCTCACGAAGCGGGGCAGGCTTCTCGTCAGGACGCTCGCCCTGATGAACGAAGCATTGGGAGGCGAGAAGGTTGATTGAGATAGGGCACGAACGACGCTCCGCGTTCTTCACTCGTAGGGCGGCGTCCGCCTTCGGCACGATGGCCGCGCTGCTCCTGCTGGTCTGGCTGGCAAGAACAATCCTCTCCATCTCCCTGTACTCGACCGAACTTCTGGTGGCGAGCTTCGGCCTGATTCTTCTGGGCCGGGCCTTTAGGACTAGGACGCGCTCCGGCGCGGGACGCGCCATCTCGAGCTTCCTGGGCAACATCGCGATAGGTTGCATCATACTCGTCATCGCGATATGGTTCCTGGGCTGGGTCGCTTCCCTCCAAGGAAGCCCTCTACAGTCGGGGTTCATCAACGCGATTCCCGATCTCGTCATCGCCGCGATCTCGACAGGACTGCTCGCCTACGCCGCCCGCGAGCTGACCCCCCACAGAGAGAGTCCCTTCGCGAACGGGCCTCCCATCTTGGTCCACGCAGACTCCGGCGTCACGGCAGGGAAGACGACCCTTTCTGCCAAGACGGACACGATAGCACTCCCTCTAACCAGGTCGGGTAAGACGGTGGGTTGCGTCCTCTACGGCGATGTCAAGGCCTCCTTCGAGACGCCCATGGGGCCAGTGACAGCGTCATACACGAGACCGGTAACGACGTTCGGGATACCCTTCAGGGGCGAAAAGGCGGGAAGGGACGACGTGTCGAGGCTCACCGGGAAGGACGTGAACCAACTCATCCAGGATGCCCAGATCGACCCCAAGATGACGAGGCTTGACGGCTCCGGCCACAGCGTGGACCTCCCCTTTGTGCACGTGCGGGAGGACTCGTTCGGGGAGTCGGTCGATGTCGGGCCGATAAGCGTCAGGGAAGGTCCAGAAGGCGAGTCGGTCCGAATCGGGCCCTGGGAATACAATTCAAAAGAAGGCGCTGACCGCCACGCCTCCTGGCTGGCGCGAGGCGCTCAGGACTCGTCGTACCTCAGCGTGTCGGGCGAAGAGGCCTCGGCCAAGTGGAACGGGAGTTCGCTGTGGATGAAGAGGGATTCGATGAAGCTGATGGTAGGGGCGGACGGATTCCACTACTCGCCCACGGAGGTCAGGACGTTCTCGCCCCTGCACACGCTGTACGTGGCGAACCAGAAGATGTCCCTCAACACGAGGAAGTTCACGCTGAACGTCACCGCCGATCGAGTCGTACTCAGAGCCGACAGCGGCTCGAAGAGCACCGACTCCCCCGCCCTCGCCCAGGACCTCAGGAACCTCTTCACCGAGGAGGCGAAGAAGCACATCCAGGACGTCATGAAGGGCGTGCCGATCGACCTCGACGAGATGCTTTCAAGCACCGAGGGAGTCCTCAAGAAGTATGACTGAAGCCGATGTCTCCGGCCCGACGAAGGCCGATGGCAACGGGACAGAGGCCCGCGATGGGGTCGACCTGAACGCAGCGAGGGACCAGCTGCTCACACCCCTCGAAGAGAAGCGCCGGCAAGACGACGCTCGTCCGGATTTTCACCACGCGGCCGATGCTGACCTCGGTCTCGGCGCGCGTGCTAGGACCGACCTTCAGGCGAAAGTCGTCGACGTTTCGAAGCTGGGGAAGGTCTACCCGGGAGGGACCGAGGCTCTGCGTGACGTCTCCTTCAGCATAGAACGCGGCCATGTCTTCTGCCTCCTGGGCCGGAACGGAGCGGGGAAGACGACCCTGTTGCGGATACTCGCGACCCAGCTGCAGCCCAGCACGGGCCGAGCGACCGTGTTCGGCCTTGACGTCCCGCGCGAAGCAGAGAAGGTAAGGACGAGGATAGCCGTCCTCCCGCAGGAGGCCCGCCCGCAGATGATGCTCTCCGCCTTCGATCACGTCCGGATGATGTGCCTCATCCGCGGCATGCCTCGGGCAGAGGCTACGCGACGAGCGAACCAGATCCTGGAGCGGTTCGACCTCTGGGAGCACCGTAACAAAGTATGCGCCGACCTCTCAGGCGGCATGAGACAGCGGGTCCTCCTGTGCATGGCCCTCATAGCCGACCCCGAGCTCCTCTTCCTCGACGAGCCTACAATCGGGCTCGACCCGCTCGGGCGGCGCCAGGTGTGGGCTGCCATCCGACGACTGACCAAGGCCGGCACCACCGTTCTCCTGACGACACACTACATGGACGAAGCCGAACACCTCGCCGACAACCTGGCGATCATCGAGAAAGGCAGGGTCGCCTTCCTCGGAACCGTAGGCGAAGCGAAGGATGTCGCCGGCGTCGGGATGCGGATGATCGTCGAACCCCTGGTCAATGGAGGCCGGCGCGAGGTCTTGCATCCTTCATCGAACGAGGAGATACTGAAGATCGTCGAACGGAGCGTACGGGAAGGTCTCAAAGTCACGTTCCAGCCGCCGAGCCTCGAGGAGGCGTTCATCAACATCGTTGGAGGTTCGATTGACGATGAAGCTCAATGAAGTTCTGTACATCGGGCTCTGGGATTCTCTCCCGTTTCTCCGAGACCCAACGCTCTTCGTGATTCTCTCCGGAATTGCGTTCTTCCCGGTGCTCTTCCTCGCCCTCTTCACGGGCAGCGCCGCGCTCCCTGCCCTCGTCGGCGCCGCCGTAATGTCCCTGGCTTTCCTCGGTCTCAACGTCGCACAGTCAGTATACTACAACAAACACTGGTTCAGGTTTCAGGACATCCTGGTGGCGTCGCCCGTCTCCGCGCTTTCCTATGCACTTGGCCTCTCCCTCAGCTCCTTGATCGGGTCAGCTCCTGCGCTCGTGCTCTCCTTCTCAATCCTCATCTACTACGTACCGATCGCGCCGCTAAACTTCCTGGCCGTGGTTGCCATTGCCGCACTGATGTGGCTCGGGCTGGTATTCATCGGGTATACGATCGGGCTGTCTGTGAAGAACACTCGCAAGGCGAACTCTCTCCCACAGATCTTGGGTTTTCTCCTCGGATTCCTCCCACCGGTGTACTACCCGCTGAGTCTCCTTCCCGCATCCTTACGCCCCATCGCGATGCTGGTGCCAACCACGGAAGCCGCCCAACTGGCAAAGAACTACTTCGGTCTCCTCCCAACTTCACTCTCACAGTCTGACATCATCGTGAGCTGGGCCTACCTCCTGGCCTTCGTCGCCCTGATGGCCTTCATAACCGCCAGGAAGGCACACTGGGTCGATCCCTGATGCCACCGAGGCGCTACGCAAAGTCGGCTGACGGCTAGCTCTCGTTCAGGATTTCATTGAGGCTTCGAATCGTGACGCAGTCTGTTCCCGGATACTTCATGCTTCTATCAATGAGGATGGGTTTGATTCCCACTCCTCTCGCACCCACGATGTCCTGCTCGAGGCTATCTCCGATGTGGACGCACTCTTGAGGGGCTCTGCCCGCCCTGCGCAGAGCCAACTCAAAGGGAGCGGGGTCGGGCTTCTCCGCGCCCGCCTCTTGAGAGTATGTGACGGTGTCGAAATACCCGACGAGACCGAGGCTCTTCATTCTGTCGAGCATCTCGTCCGTGTTGTTTGATATGATTCCGAGAGAGTACCCTCTCTGCTTCAGCTCGGAGAGAACAGGGTGCGTCTCCGGGAACACGCGAAACAACCTCCCGGCGTCCAGAAAGGCAGAGCCGACCGCTCTCGACAGGCTCCCGTCACCGTCAGCGATGCCAAGTCTGTCCAACACGCAAGCATCATACAGGCCCCAAAACTCCGGCATACGGCCCCTGTATTCGTACACCTTCGGACTGTAGATCTGGTCCGCGGCCTTCATCGCTTCGAGGAGGGCGTCCTGCTGAAGGACTATCCCGCGCTCCGCCGCGGCTGCGACCCAGGCTTCCAGGACTGAGAGGGTCGAGTAACCCAGCGTATTTCCGAAGTCAAAGAAGACAGTATTGATGTTGTCGAGATACGCTGTCAATGCCTTGCCTCGATTCAAGTTTCACATTTAGTCTTTCTTGAGGGCGGTCGACCGACCAGAGGCTTCCCAGAGCTTCTCTTGGACTGCAAGAGGGCGCGCGGTCGCCGCGCATCGCACTTTAAGTTCAAATCGCACACACTAACAACGACACTACGACCCTTCTGAGGTTGGACCGCGCGCACGTTTGTCCCTCTGAGGCCGTAGCGATGCTCTGCTCTGATTCGTCTGCTTGGTTGTGGGAATCCACAGAAAGCCCCCCGTCACGGCTCGGGTCCCGCCCTGGACTCAGTCTGGATCGTCGTCGATGAAGAAGGAAGACAGATTCGAGCTTATCGCATGGGTCACCGAGCCGCAGGTCGACGAGGTGGTCGAACCTTCGCAAATGTAGGGTTGGATTGTGGCGAGTTGGTTCTTGCTGAGCGGTATGGCCAACGGCGTCAAGGGTCGCTGGCTGAAGTTGAAGGCGTTCAGCAGATTGTTCGTGTCTGCATCCCTGGTTGTGAGTGCGGGAAGGCTGAACCTCCACTCCACGAACTTCAGGGTCGACTCGAAGTCGTAGACGGTGTGATCCAAGAAGCCTGGTTTGGCATAGGCAGAGATGATGAGTGCGGGGACCCGGAAGCTCAGCCCATAACCGTCCACCGTAGGGGGTGCGACGGTGTCGAAGAAGCCCCCATAATCGTCCCAGAGCACAACGATCGCGGTGCTCCTCGAGTACTGGCTGTTCATCACGGAATCCACCACGTCGGTTATCCACCACATTCCAAGAGTGATGTTTGCGGGCGCATGGTCGCTTATCTCTGGGCTTGGGATGACCCACGAAACCTGAGGGAGGGTTCCGTTCGCGATGTCCCCAAAGAACTGTTCTCGCGCCACGACGCTCCTTGTGTAAACTTGGTCCGTGTAGGTGCTGTTCTTTGCATCGAGGGGGTTCCAGTAGGAGAACGCTGCGCCGTTCGCTATCGCATTGGCAAGAGTGTCGTCAGGAAGCACGGGCGTGTCATAGTACTTCCAGGAGATGCCGTGTGCTGTCAGCTCGTCAGCCATGGTTTGGATATCCTGGGCCTGGTTGATGTAGGTGCATGTCGCCATGGTCAGCTTCTCCGTGGCGGGGTTGAAGCATACCTGCGACTCCCGCGTCTCATTCTGGAACAGGGAGATCTTGGGGGAAGTCCCGGCAATCATGTACCAGTGGTTGGGCTGGCTGTAGCTCTTGACCGATGAGAAGAACCGGTCCGCGAGCACATAGTGGCTGGCGTAGTCCCAGAGGTAGGGCAGGGTCGAGTTGTCATAGTAGTCCATGACCTCCGGGTTGCCCCTCGCGGCAGTCAGGAAACCGTTCATCGAGCCGTTGTTGTACGATGCCAAAGTGGAGTTCCGATCATGAGGGATGTCGCTCGCCAGGACTGGATCGGTCGTGAGATGCGGCTTCATGCATCCCAAAGCAGGCTGTGAGAGGTTCAGCGGGATGCAGAAAGTAGCGTTGTATCCGGCCTCCCCGGGGTATGTCCAGAAGTAATTGTCGAATGTCCTGTTCTCCTGCATGATCACGATGATGTGCTGTATCGGATTCTTGGATGACAGAGAAGGAATGAGGATCACTTCAGCCTCGTACGTTGCGATCAGTGCAACGCAGGCTATGGCTGCAACCGCCAGAATCATCCTTGTACGCCCTATGCCGGGTCTCTTGTGGTGGGCGTTCATTACCAAGCCCCGAAGCTCGACCTCAGCTCTCTCTTTAGGCCTCTGCGCCGTGCCTCGTCTGGCTCATTCATTTGGTTGTGGGAATCCACTGAAAGTCCCTGCGATGTAGGAAAGCGCTGGCAGCGGCCGTGGCTTCGACCACGTTGATGAGCGGAATTGCGACCAATAGCTCTAAATGAATCAGCAACCTTTTCGCAAGTCCAAGCTTCCGGGTATTGAATCTCATGCCATTCTGGAAGCTCTGCAGCCATATGAGGGTCATAGACCAAAGAAAGATGGTCACCACAAGTGGAATCGACTGTACAAAGAACAATGCAAGAACATCCACGATGAGGGCAGGTAAGCTCCAGGCCCAACCGACGAGCTGACTCAGCACCTCCACTTTCTTGCCCCTCGGGAGAAAGCGCATGTTCTGCATGCTGCCGATGAACCACCTTCTGTGTTGCCTCACCCAGTCCTTCACGGTCAGCGGTGGCTGCTCCTCTATGACCCCGCCATGCCAGTCGAACACTTTTCCGAATCTTCTCCAGATCTCGGTGGCAAAGAAACCATCCTCGCCTGCGCTGTATTTGCCAAAGTCCCAGCCCACGGCGTCCTCTATGTCAGCGCGAACGAGCAGATTGGAACCGTGAATGTAGGCGGGGAGACCATTCCTAAGCTCTGAAACACAGTTGTAGCAGATGTATGGCCGCATGGCGTCCGCGAACCGACTTATTCCTGCTGTTTCTATGAGGTTAGGATAGAATATCGGGCCTTCAGCAACAGGCTTTGGATCAGGCTTGTCCAGGTACCTCAGAATGGAGGCGAGGCATTGCTGTGTGACGAAGCTTTCCTCATCAAGATGGAAGATCCAGACCTTGTCAGTGTTCTCCCCCCTCCGCCTTCGCCACTCGACCGCGCAGTGAAGCGCACGAGCCTTGAACCTCGTGTGGTTGGGCGTCAAGTACTCCTTCGGGACTGATACGTTTCCGCACTCATCGCCAACGACATCTATCCTGTAGTTCGAATATCCTGTACTCGAACAAGTAGCCCGAAGTTCTTGGACAACTCTTTCCACCACTGGAGGACAGGACTTCGTGGTAATCTGAAAGATGATGAACGGCGAATGGGGTAGCGGTGCCGATTCCTTGTTGATGAATACACTTCTGTTCTTCAGGAATCTGGCAAAGAATACCAGCATCCAAGGCATCGAAGGTATCCAGACTAGCCAGAGAAGGTTTGTCCAGCCCAAAGCACTGACTCTCCGCGACTCCCACTACTCAACAACGGGGATGACTAATGAGCCTACATGTCAGAACGGGTCTCGCTCCTGGCATCAGGTGTGGGGGTTGGGATTTCCACCCTAATCTGCCAGCAAATATCCACATGGTCGCTGGTGTCACTACTTGGGCGAAGCCAGGTGGTTCAACTCGTCGAACATGATTGGGTCATCGAGGAGCGTCTGGTAGGTCCCCTTCTCCAGCACTTCCCTTGAAGCGCGTTTCAACAGCCCCATCGCGGCACAGGAGGCGCTGGGTCCGAAGCTGACCCTGGCCACACCGAGCCGTGATTTCAAATTCTATCCTAAGTGGTGCGGGGGACGCGCAGTGAACTTCAAGTTCAAATCCCAACGGGTCTCTAAGTTTTCGACCGTCTCATGGGGTGGACATGCGGTCGCCGCGATCGCACTTTAGGTTCAAATCGCAACCAAACCTCTCAGACTTCTACTCCTCTCCGGGTCTGTTCGTCTAATCTCGACGGCAACTTACTGTCTTTTGAATACAAGAAAGGCACGGTAATCATCGGCTGTGAACCTGTGGAGACTGAGGAGGTTGCTGCAGCACTCGTTGGTTTTACACTTGTTCGCTGTCCCTGCTGTGCCTGAGCCCGTGGTGCCATTTTGTATAGAAATCGAAATAAGACTCGAGCTCGACTCTCATAACGGTGCTGAAGAAGTGCGGGTCAGAAGAGTCGCTACCGCTCTAATCCTGGTGGTAGTCGTCGCGGTCGGAGGGGCATACTTCTACGCTCAGGTTTCGGGCTCAATCTGTGTACAATCCGGGAACATCAGACTGACTTCCGCACAGCTTAGCAGCTCAAATGGGTACGGGTACGCCCTGTTCTCTCTTTGCAACGGAACAAGCAAGGCAATAAACTGGGTTGGCGCCTCGGTCGATTCACAGCAGTTCTTTTCTTCCGGGCCGGATTGGGTCCATGCTGCAAACGGAACGAGTCTCAAAGGTTTGAATTCCGAAGAGGTGTACCTCGGAGAGGTACTCCCGAGCCAACAGGTCTGCAGTTTCACCTTCGCGGGTTGGGCCTATGACGCAGGTATGGTTGGTTCTCCTGGGATGGTGCTGAACGGCGCCAGCGATAATTCAACGACGACCACTGGAATCGTCGACTTAGCCTACAACGATACTCAAGTCTACTTTCAGCTCAGCAACATGAATTTCAAGAACTTCACAGAGTTAGGCGTTAGGAACGTCGGCTACGCGCCGGGGGACTATAAGGACAAGTGGACGTTCTTGGCCATCGTCCTGAATAACGGCCAGACCAGCGGGTTCGTAAACGGAACCGAAGTCTGGGTCGGCAAGGACGCAGGCTGCATGACGCTAAAGGGCTACGCAGTCGGAGGACAGCAATTCAACGGTGTTATCAAGAATGTCAGCTTCTACAATACTGGCCTAAGCTCGAACGAGATTGAGCAACTTTACTCGGGTCACGTCATGGGCAGCGGACTGGTCGGCTACTGGAGCGTGAACGACGGCCACGGCTGTGTGGTACAAGATTCGAGTGGAAACTCAAACGGCCTCATCGGGAGCTGCATTTCCGTTGCTCCGGTCAGTACTTACAACCCTAACCCTGTGAGCGGCCAGAACCAGCCGCTCCTACTGCCCGATACAATCAGCCTTACTCCAGGGCAGCGTGCCTTCCTTACAGTCGCGGTGGAGTTCTCAGACGGGACCACATCACAGCTCTCAAGTCCTGTTGTCGTTCAGTAGACCCAAGTCCTTCCCTTAGGATGGTTGTTAGCGCGCGCGGGCTGATTGCCCGCCGCTCGTCTCTCTGTCTTTTATTGGACAGATTGAATCCCCTCCTCCAGACGAACTTAAACAGATGTCTGTTCAATCGCCAAGCCAGCCCCAACGATGAAGTTCTGTCCGAAGTGCGGCAGCCACATCAAGCGTCTGCCCAACAGGAAAGGTCAGCCCAAGTTCTGCACTAGGTGTGGCGCCATCCTAATCTCAGAAGGCACTGCTGAGGAGGCGGCACCCAGGGAGCCGGGCCTGGCGGGATGCTTCCCCTACAAGTCGATGAGGCCGTTCCAGAAAGAGGTCCTGAACCAAGTCGAAGCGGCGTTGGCTGCTCGGAAGAAGTTCATCATTCTCGAGGCACCAGTGGGGTTCGGCAAGTCGCCCGTAGCTGCTGCGCTTGGCCTCTACCTTGGGTCGGCCTACTTGCTGTCGTCCACAAAGCAGCTGCAGGACCAGTACTCCAGAGACTTCGAGTTCCCGATGGTGACGGGAAAGGCCAACTTCACGTGCCTGGTGCCCACCAGCTCGGGCAAGTTCCCTCCCTGCAGCAGAGGGAAGTGCGAAGCCGGCTGGAAGCTCTCCCAGTGCCCCCACTACCTGACCTTCAAGGACTTCGACGACCATGAGAACGGACTGTGCAACAGGGACTCGAAGTGCCAGCAGCTGAAGAACGGGAAGCTGTGCCCCTACTACGCCCAGAAGTGGCACGCATTCAGATCGCCGGTGATGGTGGCCAACTACGCCTTCTTCCTCTCAGAGCTGAACTACACCGCCGACGTGAAGCGGAGGATGCTCTTGGTCTGCGACGAGGCCCACGATTTGGAGAAACAGATGGTGGGCTCGGCGTCGTACACCTTCAGGAAGTCCATGCTGCAGAGCTACCAGGCGGATGAGGCGGAGGGGGAAGGCTCTTCCTCAACCCTCATCCCTGACATGGGCATAGAGGAGGCCTCCGCTTGGGAAAGGCCCCTACACGAGGCGGAGCACACGCTCGAAGTTTTCGTTGACAAGTACCTTGGCGTCGATGCCATGCAGGACCGCGTGGCCTCCTGCAAGGACGCGCTCGAATCCCTCAGCGGCTTCCTCGAGGACCTCAAGGCCCACCCGTCGAACTGGGTCGTGAACAGCGTCAGGAAGACGGTGACCGTGGACGGAGGAGGCTCGGTGGAGGAGGTGGTCTTCCAGCCTCTGGAGGTGGGCGCCTACACGTCGATGCTCTTCGACACCGCTGACACCGTCCTGCTGATGTCGGCGACCGTCTTCTCACAGGAGGTGTTCTGCAGGACGCTAGGCATCCCGGAGGAGGAAGCCTGCTTGATCAGGGTGAAGCAGTCTTCCTTTCCAGTTGAGAACAGGAGAATTCATGCGCTCGACGTCGCCCAACTGAGCAGGGCCACCATGGACTCCTCCATGGACAAGATTGCGAAGGCCGTAGACGAGATAATGACGCACCACGCTGGCGAGAGAGGAGTGGTCCACACCACTTCCTACCAGCAGGCCAACTACATCATGGAGCACGTCTCAGGGCCCAACAGGGCCAGGCTCTCGACCACTGAAGGCGTTCTCTCGCGGTCAGAACTGCTACGGGTCCATGGTGAGACCGACGAATCCGTGTTGATCTCTCCGAGCCTCTACCAAGGCGTGGACCTGAAGGACGACCTTTCGAGGTTCCAGGTATTGGTCAAGGTTCCCTATCCCGACTTGTCGGAGAGGAGAACCAGAGTCAAGCTGGATAGGGACCGAGGGTGGTATGACTGGCAGACGGCCCTCAGGCTAGTCCAGACCTATGGGAGGAGCGTGAGAAGCGAGACCGACTACGCGGTCACCTACGTGCTCGACTCCAACTTCGAGTGGTTCTTGCGCAAGCATAGGGAATTCTTCCCTGAATACTTTCTCGAAGCCCTCGAATAGCGCGCGTTATTCGATAGTCCTACGTGTCCCATCCACGTTCTTTGAGGCTCTTGTTGAGGAACGCGTGGGCCGGGTTGGATTGCAGGGAAACGACCTTGATGGAGGGGTTTCTGTCGAGTTCACTCCAAATGCCTCCGACCACCTTGTCCTTCCTTGCCTTGTTTCGGTCGTCCCCCTTCCAGTTTATCTTGGTCACGGCGGATTCATGGTCGCAGACCACCGTGAATTTCCGAATCGACCTCTTCTGGAGCTCTCTGATCGCGAATAGGACGCCTTGTTCTTCGGCTTCGTCGGTTTCGGACGCTTCGACTTTTTCTGCGCCAGACAGGTCCTCTCTACCCTTCGTAACAAAGGCGACGTAGGCCCTCCTTTGAGCCGGTTCCTTCTCGATGCCTACAATCTTGGCGTCCACGTAGACGCGCTTGCGAAGGCCGAATACCCGACTGAAGTCCAAGTTACTTCGTGCTTACAAAGCACTGCCAGGTTTCGAAGTTAAGCTTTGGCGATTTTCCGGGAACCCTTAATCGCATCAGGTGCTTGTCCCAAGCGTGCGACGGACGACCGACTCAACCGGTGGACCATCAAATGGTGTGTTCAGAAAGAGCCTTCTCGTCGCCCACAAACGGGAACATCGACGACGGCAGGCCGGGCACCGCTAGCCAACCATTGCCAATCGTCCCACCGACGTAGACCAGCTGGGTGATGGAAGGTATGCCGATTCTCAGCTTTCCTTGCAACCTCTGCCTCACCCTCTCCAAGTAGATGTTCGCCATCTTCTCGGCTTCGAGTCTGGTGCAGGTCGGGGGTATCACTGGCGCTGAGGGAGGTATGCTCGCCCTTCTCCCCGCAAGAGAGGCGTATCCAATGCCGGTCGTAAGCGTCTTCTCCCTTCCCATCAATCTGTCTGAAAAGCTCGATTCAGACCGGACGGAGAAGATATCGGTCACGAGGGCCTGGGGCTGGCTCGATATGTACTGAGGCAGCATCGTGAACGTGCCTGAGACCAGCATCCGCTCCTGGACGGCCTGGCCCTTCTTCATGAAGAGGGCGCCAGTCTCGAACGAATAGCTCAGGTCAGCGAGCCAACAGGCGACCCAGATCCGACCTGCGCCAATCGCGTTGATTGCTGTGTTGCCTGCCTTCGCGAGGTCCACGTCTCGGAAGAAGGTAGTGAGCTCCTTGAAGGTCTCCGGCTCCAAGTGCCTTCCCGAGAAGAGAAGGCTGCCCGTGCTCAGTCTCGCCCTTTCGAAGCCCTTCACGTACGCCTCGAATCTGGCGAGAGACTCCAGGTGGTTCGGGGTGTACGATCTGGAGGCGCGAACGGCTTCGAGGATGTTTTTCATGGACTCGACCATGCCTCTCTCGGCCTTGATTCCAGGGTACCATGACGATACCATCGGCTGGCGCATCACCTCGCCCAGAGCAGCAGCCAAGGACTTGTCCGCGTCGGCGAACTTCCCTTCGGCTCCTGTCAGGTCGCCTTCGATGAGAAGCGCCGTGCCCTCGGTCAGGGAGGCGAGCCCGCGCATCCGCGAAGCCGCTGCTCCCCTCGACTTGTCGTTCTCCAGGCATGCAGCTGCGCTCTCGAAGTTCTTCGAGATCGTCCTATAGCTGCGCTGCTCTGGCTCGGCATAGATCCTCATGACGTTCGACAGATAGCCCAGGGTCTCCGAAGTCGCCACCGCCTCGGTGATGAATCCGCTCTGGTCTTCAGACTGTGCAAAGGACGCTAGACCCTGAAACTTGGCCGCCTGGCCGAGCATGTCCCTCGAATCCGAGGCGGCTCCTACAGACATGCTCTGGAACGCCCTCGTGTACGGCGGAAGGAACAGCGGGGCAGACCCGACCTTGGTCAGTTGGGCGTTGATCGAGCCGAGCCTGCTGGTCACTTCTCCTCTGATGCTCTGCTCGAAGATCTGGGCTCTCGCGATGGGGTCGACGTTCGCCACGTTCACGGAAGCGGCCGGGATGATTGACCTGACCCATCCGTAGACTTCGGCCTGGAGTTGGGCGATGTACTTCTCGATGTCCACACGCTGCTGAGCCACTCCGCAGTAGGCACACGTGACGATCTCCGCGTCTCCCGTGGCCGGGAGCGGCCCCCCGCAGTGCGGGCACCTTAGCGACTGGAAGTTCTGCATGCCACTCACCTCATTCGGTTGACCCTGGCTCTGAGCGACGCTATCTCGCCCTCGAGCGCCGCGATCTTCGCGTTGAGCCGCTTCTCCAAGGAACGCATCTCGGCCATCGCTCTTTCGTAGTAGGCTCTTGCCACTTCATCAGCCACGTTTTGGATTGATGAAGAACAGCTCTCACACGCCACGACCATGCTCCCCTCCATCGTATGCGGCGTGCTTGACCCATATCTCTGCCTCGAGTACTGGCTGACGGTTGCCGGTAGCAGCACGTAGTGGAAGCCCTGGCCCTGCATCTCGCGACCGCAGAACCAGCACTGGCCGAATTTGCTGATGTTCTCCAGTTTCGCCTGCGTACCGGAGGAGACGTTCATGGGGTCTGTCCCAGCGAGCTCCAGGTTGGTGGCCGCCTCGGAGAGCAGCGCCACGCTCTTCTTGGGGTCCGAGTCCGCGAGGCTGTTTGCCTCGATAAGGCTCGCGAGCCCCAGCAGGTAGTAGGCCCGCTTCTGCGGGTCGATTTCCTGCTTCTGGAGCCTCCAGAGGGCGAGGTCACTACCGATCAGATCCATGTACTTCTGAGCCAGGTCCCTCACGGCAGCGACCCTGGAGACGTCCTTGGAATTGCCGTCCAGCACCCGAGTCGTGGCCATGTCGTAGGACAGAACCGACGCCTGCTGGGCGAGGCTCGCCGAGCCGACGGCAAAACCTACGTTCAGTTGGGAGTCGGGGACTTGGTTCATGGCCTGGCCGCAGGCCTGCCAAGCCTGGTCTGTTCTCGTTGTCAGCGCGTAAAACAGGGTGGCTAGAGCGTGAGCTTCCGAAGACTTCTGAGAGTTCCCTATGCTTGCGTAGTGCTTCGAGGCTTCAGAGAAGTGTTGCACTGCGTCGGGCCACTTCTCGGGCCCGAGGTTGACCCCCTTCTCGTAGGCCTCCCTGAACTCGATCTCGGCCTTCTCCGCTGGTTCCTTGAACAGCTTGAAGGGCAAGCTATGAGCGGCACTTCCGAGTCGTTCTGCTCAGGTTATACCCCACCGCAACGAATGGCCTTACCTGTTCTTTTATTCCTGATTGCCGTTCTCGTGGTCCACTCGGTATGAGCAGCCATCACCGTCCAGAGGGAAAGGGCCGAGGCTCCAAGAACCATAGTGACGCCCGGCGTACTCACGAGGATCCCCCTCGATAAGAGGCAACAAGATACGGTTCCATTTCCGAGATGAATCGAGATCTTCGTTCCACCGAACTGAACAGGACCAACTGCTTCCTAGATCTCGTCAAGGCTACGTAGAAGAGGCGGCGTTCCTCCTCTAGCCTCTCCGTTTCCTTCTGACCTTTCCTCGCGATTTCCAGAAGCTTACTGTCTATGACCTCCGAAGGGAAGCCGTTGTTTCCGCTCACGATTGAGAATGGTAAGCGATTGCCGAAAACCCTTTCGCGTGGTATTCCGCGGTCAGGGTGTCAAATTAACACGATCATGAAATCCATAATTCTCTATCCAGAACGTCCCACAGGAACTGCGAGGCGAGCGCGCGCGGCCGACGGAACTCTGCTTGACATATTCTTGGTAGATCAACCTGCGTAGTACCCGACGTACTTGCTTACAATGGTGCCGTCGGAGAGCGTAAAGGCTACCGATAGCGAAGCCCCAGAACTGGGCAATGGCACGTCGAACTCGCAGAGAAACATGACAGGTTCTTCTCTTGGGTAATTCGCGGAACCGCACCCCCCGAACACAATCATAGATGAAGAAGGAACCTCAGTGCTCTGACAGGTGGTGATCGATTCTGTGGTGTTGGTCGTACTGCCAGTGTGCGTGCTGCACAGAAGTTGGGTCCTGGTGGTGAAGTTCTCAGCCCCGGAGACTTCAATTGTCGCATTGGCGATGGACCAAGCCGGGCCGTTTCCGTGGTAAGTCACGTTAAGTGTACACGAGATGCTGCTAGCTCCTACGCACGTGGCAGAGTTGAAGTAGAACAAGGCAGCACAGGGGCCCCCTTCTCTGCATGCTAGTCCGTGAGTTCCTTGAGTGGTCTCAGAAAGAAGGAGCTGCTGGCTCGGAAAATAGTATATTGATATGCTGCCGATGAGAATTGCCAGGAGAATTGCCACCCCAGCGGCAGTTCCAGCTTCCCTCTTGTATTCGGCCATTTGGACACCAAGTGTGCATTAGGGGCCAACCCATATATTGGTACCCATTAGAAAATCCGCGAGCTAGTATTCTGGTTATTAGTGTTATATGTCAGGTTGGTCCAGAGAGTGGACGGAATGCATGGCGGATTCATCCTCCGATGAATTAAACGGAACCTCGACCAGTCTGGAGGGAACAACGTACAAAGTCTATCGCTACATTCTCAGGCAAAGAAGGCCCGTGCGGGCATTGGAAGTGCAACGGGCCCTGAGATTCAGCTCACCGTCAGTCTCCTATTATCACATCAGAAAATTGATTCAAATGAAATTGATAAGGGAGGAAGGAAATGGATACTCGGTCGACCGGGTCGTCATCGAAAACGTAATCAGAATAAGAAGGGTTTCTTTCCCCCTGCAGACGGCCTATGTCTCCTTCTTCACTGTCACGTTGGCAATTCTGCTTGTCTTCTTGAGACCTGAGGTAATTGATTCGGTGTACTTTCTCGCGGTCGTCGTGAACGGCGCTGCAGTTGGGATTACGTCATACGAGACAGTAAAGACACTGAGACAATTGTAAGCTGAGATACCTGAAGGCGCACCTCTCGCGGGGGCGCATCACTGTTAGAAAGCCTCACTGTCACGGCGGGCAGCTGGTATGCATCCTGGGTCCTGATGTCATGCCGTTGTCTGCCCAGTACCCAGTGCCAATCCCCAGCAGAGTGCAGCTTACGGACTCGTACGCGGGAATTTGGCTTCCGAGACCACATTCTTTCGATAGAGAACAAGAATGGATAGGCGAATAGACCAGTGGTACGGTTGTTAGAACAACGAGGATCCCGAGATGAAGGGCCGCGTGCAGCACACAAAACAACCGTTCTAGACAGCAGAACTATCTACTGTTAGAACCACTAATCATGCGGCAGAGGTTTCCAGCTAATGGGTCTGTCTAAGAACCACCGCGGGGTTGATCAAGAGTGATGCGATTCCTGCGCAGTCTGACCCTGGTTGCCTTGGCCATCATAGGCTTTTTTCTCTTCGCAGCCGGCGTGGGATGGTATTGGGGAGTCGGCAGCGTTTTAGCTTCGCCCTACATACCACTGATGGTTGTTGTCGGCGTTGCATGCCTGATGGTTGCGATTGTCTTCAGCCACCACGTGGTCAAGATCATCATTGGATTGATTGTCATATTTGATGGGTTCGAGTTCTTTGAATCGTACACCTGTGGCGGCTTCGGCCCTTTCTGTCTAAGCTGGTGGTATGGGCAAGAGGTCGGATTAATTGTGATTCTGGTGGGCGTTGCCGTGGTTGCCTGGGGAGTCGTTGGGAGGTCCAGGGCGAAAGTAACCACTCGTCTGAATCTCTGACCTACATGTAATGCTGTCAGAAGGATTTCATGACTGCAACCTGTGGTACTGGCCTTCGCAAGGCTGCTCATGCTGCGCTGCAGAGAGAGCACAAGGACCCAATCTTGACCGGTGAGACTAATAAGTTGGGGAGAGGATTCGGGCTCCGTTGTCTTCCGCCAACCATGAGATTCTCGAATCGAGGAGGGTCTTGATTCAGACCTGTGCCTCGACTAGCTTGCAGTACGCAGGGTTCGTCGTCGCGCTTGCGTTGATTTCGCTTACGGCCTTCCCATCTGTCGGGAAGCCTGGAGACTACGATCTCCTCGGCTGGGGGGTCGAGGGGGTTCTTCTGGCAGGGATAGTGCACGCAAGTCTCAATTCGGCGTTGACTTAGGGTTCAGTTACAACTGGTACATCCACGGCCCCTACAGCCCAAGCCTTACTCGGCTGCTGTTCAACCAGCAGCAGTCGACCAAGAGCGAAAGACCCCTGAAGCCTGAAGAGCTGCAGGCCATCAACGAGATGCGCAACTTCTTGGGCGAGGACCTGTACTCGGCTGATACGATGGAACTACTAGTCTCGCTGATCTTTCTGATGAGGTACGGCCCACCCGAGTACGACAACAAGCAGAAGATCATCGTGTTTCTTCACGGGGCGAAGCCACAGTTCAGCCACGAGCAGATAGAGGCGGCCTGGAACAAGATATAGAGCAGTGGTCGCTGGAAGTCCTCTATAGCCAAGCTCCATCCGAACTGAGTCCAGCAAGCTCCCAGGCCTGCCCTCCTTAGTAGGCTGGCCTGTCTCAGTTTAACTGCTGTAATTTTTTTCAGAATTTTTTGCAGCAGTTAACCTCTCAGCCTACAGGCAAAGGGAGAGAGAGATGAAGAGCGTGCGGTCGCCGGGATTTGAACCCGGGTTACAAGCTTGGAGGGCTTGTGTCCTAGACCAGGCTGGACGACGACCGCGCGAGGTCCGGACCCGCCCTAACTCCTTTTAATCGTTGGTACGCGTCGAGGCCTTCTCGACCTCATAGACGATCCTCGAGGCAACGACGTGAGCCTCCAGAGGCCTTTCGTGAATCCTCACGAGCTCGTCCACGAGCGCGAGCGTCTCCTGCGAGAAGTGTCCGCGAGGGAAGCCTCCCACGACCACGCACGGGTTCTTCGCCGCCACGATCGCCTTCGCCAGCTCCTCCGGTCGTGTCTGCCGACCCTGCACAGACAGGCCGAAGACCCTGTCGGGTGAGATCGTCTTCCGCAGCAGCTCCCGGACCCCTGCGCCGTACGCCTTTACGAGCCCTTCGTCCGACCTCTCGGAGAGCAGCTTCTCGACCAGCCCCCTGAACCTGAAGTAGCTCTTGGGGATCCTCGTCCTCTCCGCCAGCTCCAGGACCGCGTCTTGGTTCGTGTGGACGAAGACCCTCACGGAGCCGTCCAGGTACAGGGGCGTCCCCGTCACGCTCAGCAGCGCGGCGTGGACCAGGTCCGGCCGCCCCCTCTTCTCCGAGTCCCTGAGCCTCGTCATCGCTGAGTGGTGGAGGCTTCTGTCGAGCAGAATCCGCGACGCGTCGACCCCCCTCCTCCTCGAGTCGCTGGTCACCGCCGGGCTCCTCAGGATCTCCTTCGGCACGAGCTCGAGCGCGGACTCGACCAGCACGAAGTTGAGCTTCACGCGTGGTGGACCCGAAGGGTATGGTTAAGACCTTTGGCGGAAGTCTTCGGGGCGTGAGGACGCGAAAGGCAGCCCGGGGGGATGCGGCGGAGCTCGTCAGACAGCTGACCGAATCCTCCGTCAGCCTCGCCCGGAAGGACCTCGGGATGGCGAAGGAGCAGGCGGCCCAGGCCCGGAGGGTCAGGCTCAGGTTCAACGTCAGGCTCGACTCCTCCCTGAAGAGGTACACTTGCCGCGGCTGCAAGAGCCTCATCGTGCCGGGAGTGAACGCCCGCGTCCGGCTGGGGCACGGCAAGCCGGCGGCGATCCGCATCACGTGCTCTGAATGCGGGCGCGTAAATCGAAAAATCCTGAGGAGGCCTTATATACGCTCAGGCAAGGTCGGAAAATCCGATTCGTGAGACAATGGTGAATGCCCGCGATGTTCCCTCGGACAAGCTCATCGGCGCCCTGACCGAACAGGTCAAGAGCCTGCCCAGCGTAAAGGAGCCCGAGTGGGCCCATTTCGTGAAGACGGGTTCTCACGCCGAACGGCTCCCTGAGAGCCCCGACTGGTGGTACACCAGGGCGGCATCGCTCCTGAGAAAGCTCTACCTCCACGGCCCTGTCGGCCTCAGCGACCTCGAGCGCGCCTACGGGGGGTCCAAGGCGGTGGCGTACTTCCCCAAGCACCACAGGGACGGAGCCGGGTCCCCGATCAGGAAGGTCCTAGCGCAGCTGGAGCAGGCCGAGCTGGTGGCCAAGACGCCGAAGGGTAGGATACTCACCCCGAAGGGCCGGGCCATGCTCGACAAGGCCAGCCGAGACATCTTCAAAGTCATCAGCGAAGCAGACAAGTCGCTCGCGAGGTACGGCTAGTGATGTCCGAACAGCCGCAGGAGCCCGCCGACCGAAAGGTCCCAGAGAAGGCGATGAGAGAGGGCGTCCTCAGGATGGCGCTGACCTCGGAAGCGAGACAGAGGCTCGCCAACGTGAGGATGGTCAAGCCGGAGCTCGCCTCGTCCATCGAGGAATACGTGATACAGCTCGCCTCCAGCGGGAGGCTCAAGAGGGCCCTCGACGACGACCAGGTGAAGCAGATGCTCGTGGCGCTCCAGGGGAAGCAGCGCGAGATCAAGATCAGGAGGGCATAGCATGGCGAGAGTCAAGGACGCTTCGAAGAAGAACAGGCTGCTGAAGGAGGGAAGGAGGGGAAGGTCGGTCCCCACCTGGGTCATCGCAAAGACCAACAGGCACGTCAGGTCCAACCCTCAGAAGAGGAACTGGAGGCAGCACAAGCTGAGGCTCAAGTGATAGGCGATGTCGGAAGAGAAAGGGAAGGTCGAAGCCCTCACCAGGACCTACATGGTCCCGCTCGGCGTTGCCTTCGAGGCCCCACCGTACAGGAGGTCCAAGGTCGCGATACGGATAATCAGGGAGTTCGCCACTCGGCACATGAAGGCGACCGAGGTCAGCATAGCGGAGGATGTCAACAAGCAGATCTGGTCCCGAGGGATCAAGAGCCCGCCGAGGCGGATCAAGCTTGACATGGAGAGGGACGAGGACGGAATCGTGTCCGTGAAACTCCCTCCGAAGCCAGAACAAGTGTAATCAATGGGCCTCCATCTGGTCGACGTCTACCGCAGCCCTAACGTAGGCGTCTTCCTGAAAGCCAACGACAGGTTCATCCTGGTGCCCAAGGGCCTGGCACAGACGAAGTGTGAGACGCTCTCGAGCAGCCTCGAGGTCTCGGTCGTCCCCACTTCGATAGCGGAGTCCCGGCTCCTAGGCCCGCTCGTCTCAATGAACAACAACGGCATCCTGGTCTCTAGGATGGCGGAGTCCACCGAGCTGGCAGAGATCAGGTCGGCGACGGGGATGAACGTCTCGAGGCTCGAGTCGAGGTTCACGGCCGTAGGCAACCTCGTGGCAGCCAACGACAGGTTCGCCGTCGTGTCGCCGGTCCTCGACGCGAACGCGGTCTCGCAGGTGAAGGACGTGCTGGGAACCGAGGTGGAGCGGATGCCCATCGGGGAGTACATACAGGTCGGGTCGCTCATCGTAGCGACCGACAGAGGCGCGGCGGTCTATCCCGGGCTCGACGAGCGGGAGGTGGACAGGCTCGGGAGCCTGTTCGGGGTCGAAGCCGGTCCGACATCAGTCAACCGCGGCGTCCCCTACGTGGCATCGGGCGTAGTCGCGAACTCGAAGAACGCGGTGGTGGGCAGCCAGACGACCGGACCCGAGCTTGTCTTTATAACAAGGGCGCTGAGCGTCTGAAAAACCAAGGTCATTCTCGATGAGCAAGCAGCCGACAGAGGAAGAGGCCATCAACGCGCTGGTGGTCGAGATCAGGGTTCTCGAGAGCACCTACAACGAGCTGAGTTCCCGCCAGAGCCTCCTGGAACGGGCCCTCGTGGAGAACAGGGCGGCCCTCGACGCCCTCGACGGCCTCGGGAACAAGCCGTCGCAGGAGGTCCTCATGCAGATCGGCGGAGGCGCGATGCTCCATTCCCTGCCCCCGTCCACCGACAGGGTCCTGATCAGCGTCGGCGCCAACATCGTGATCGAGAAGCCGAAGGCCGAGGCTGTAGCGCTCATGGAAGGCAGGAGCAGGGACGTCGAGAAGACGATCATGTCGATCGCAGGCCAGAGGGGCGAGCTCGCCCAGAGACTCGATTCCGACAGGCAGGCCCTCAACTCCCTCGTATCGCGCCAGAGCGAGGGTTGACCCGCCCTTGTTCGAGAGGCTGAAGCAGGCCTTCTCGGCCGTCACCAGCGCGGTCCGCGAGAAGGAGCTCACGGAGACGCAGCTCGACGATGTCGTCTTCAACTTCCAGCTTTCGCTGATCGAGAGCGACGTGGCCCAGAGCGTAGCCGAGGCCCTGACCCACGAGGTCCAGAAGAGCCTCGTCGGGACCAAGGTCGACCGGTCGACCGACCCCTCAGAGGTCGTCGGGGAGCACCTAGCGACGGCGCTCGAAGCGGCCTTCGCGAAGGCCGGAAGGGTCGACCTCCTCGAGAACATCAGGGAGAAGAAGAGGGCGGGTGAGCCGTACGTGATCCTCTTCCTCGGCATAAACGGGACCGGGAAGACGACCACCATCTCGAAGGTCGCCAGCTACCTCAAGAAGAATGACGTCTCTGTGGTCTGTGCGGCGGGCGACACTCACAGACCCGGGGCGATAGAGCAGCTGACCGAGCACGCGGACAGGCTCTCGATGAAGACCGTTTCTCAGAGGTACGGGGCCGACCCCGCGGCCGTCGGGAGGGACGGGGTCCTGTACGCGAAGGCGCACCACGTCGACTGCCTGCTGATCGATTCGGCCGGCAGGATGCAGACCAACCAGAACCTGATGGAGGAGATGTCCAAGATAGCGAGGGTGGTCAGGCCCGACTTCAAGATGTTCATCGCCGACGCCCTGACTGGGAACGACGCCGTCTCGCAGGCGGAGCTCTTCAACCAGCACGTCGGGTTCGACGGGGTCATCCTGACCAAGGCCGACGCCGACGTGAGGGGAGGGGCCGCGTTGTCTATCGTATACTCCACAGGCAAGCCCATCCTCTTCCTGGGGGTCGGCCAGGGCTACGACGACCTGGTGCCCTTCGACACGCAGAAGTTCCTGGGCTCTCTCCTGAATAATGACTAGTCGGGCCGGAGGGCATCCCTGGGGTATGTCTTCTTCGCTGCCTCTGCCTCTCGCAGGTCGATGTCAACTGTCACGAAGGGCTCCTCGTGGGAGGTCAGGCCCAGGACCTTCGCGTCTGGGTCGATGACCCAGCCGGACCCGCCGAAGCTCATGCCGTTTCTCTCGCCTGCCCTGTTCGAAGCGACGCAGAACGCGCCTGAGATCAGCGCTGCGACCCTCCCTCCCGCCATCCACCTCTCGATGCCCGACCTGGGCGCCGCGTAGGGGACGGCGATCAGATGGGCTCCCTTCTTACCGTATGCGCGCGCGTTCGACATCGACCAGAGGTCGCTGCAGATCATCATCCCGACCCTGCACCCGCGAGCACCGAAGACCGAGAACCTGCGATCGCCTCGATGATACCAGGAGGCTTCGTAGTACCCCTCCTCGTTCGGCAGGTAGCTCTTCACATGAACGCAGCGCGTCCCCCGCCCCTCCGCCCAGACGAACCCTTCGTTGAGCCGTCGATCCTTCCCGTTGATGGGCCTGGTCCCGATGACGGTGGCGGGAGCCAACTCGACGAGGCGTTTCATCCACTTCTGGTGCGCCGCGACCGCCTCGTTCCAGACACCTCGGTCGAATCTCGGGGAGGCGGCGAACCAGCCGTGGAAGGGCATCTCTGGGAGAAGGACGAGCTCGCTCGCCTCTTCTCTGACGTGCCTGACCAGCCCTTCCCAATCACTCGCGAAGCCGCCTTCGTCATCCATCTCGCAGACTGTGACTTTCAGACCCTGATCACCTCCAGGCCGAACTGCGAAGCGAGTCCTCGGATTCTGTCCTTGTGCGTCCCCAGACCCTTCCATTCCAGCAGCGCATACTTCACCGGCGCCGTCGTCCTCTGGAGCATCTGTCCCACCATCCCGTCGTCCACGTGTTCCAGAGCATACTTCGGCGCCACGAAGGAGAGCGCCACGTCCTCCTCGATGACGAACTTCGTGAACTTCTCCGGATAGTGGGTCCCCCCGAAGCCGATGGCCGCCTTGCTCCAGATGGTCCTCTCCGTCAGGCTCTCGACGAGGGCCTCGCCGACTACGGTGGCCGCCTCTGCGTCGCCCCACTGCTTCTCGGAGGCCCCGATTTCGACGAAGAGGACTGGCTTCCTGAGCGAGGTCGGCCCGTGGTGCGTCGCCTCCATCGTGATCTCATAACCGCCGACCCTCTCCTTCCTCTTCGACAGCGAGATCAGGTAGTTCTTGAGGAGGGACGGGTCCGACCTGGCCAGTTCCCTCGCGACCCCGCCGGACTTCGCCTCGTCCGAGAAGTTCCCCGTCGTGTGGGCCGTGAGCGATGCTATCCCCGACTCTGCGCTGTGCCTCGAGAGGAAGATGTACGCCTGGGGGTTGAAGAATTCGTCCAGGTCCGGAGGGAAGACGATCGCGCCTTCGAAGAACGCAAGCAGGAATGACCCCTTCTGGTAGACGGGCTTGCCCAGGAGGTTGATCCCGGTGGACTGGAACCCCTGTCCCTCGATCAGCGACTTCGCGAGGGTGGCTGAAGCCAGGTCAGTGGAGGAAGCCACGATCACCGTCGCCGGTTCACCCTGGGGAGTCACGCCGGGCGTATGGGCCCACCCAGTTTTAACCGTGGGCTGCAGGCGTCTCGCCGTCCACCACTAAGACATATTAACCGCACAGGTGGCTCGGACCAAAGTCGAAGATGGGCTTCAGGGAGTTCCTTTCATCGGTCGCCGCGATATTCAGGCTCGCTCACAAGAGCGACAGGGCCGAGTTCTCCCTCTACCTCAAGATGGTCGCCCTGGGCATGGTGGTGGTCGGGACCATCGGCTTCCTGATCAAGCTGATAGGGAACATCTTCTTCGGCTAGCCTGGCGCGAGAATAAGGTTATTACGCTAACAGTGCCGATTAGAACTGCGTTAGATTAGCTAGTACAGTGCCTTTCCTGAGCCCTACCAAAGCTCGTCTCGGCGGGAGTGATTTGCTTGCGTGCTGACGTTCTGGACACCATGATAACGGGCCTAGCGGAGCTTCTTGAGGACAAAGGCGTAATCACTCAGGAAGAATGGGAACAGAGAATCAAGAGGAATTTGAAGAGCTAATCAGATGGGTTTGAAACGTTTTGCGAATCAAGCCTAGCCTTCTCTCTCCTTGCCTCTTCGACTTCCACAGGGTCATCTTCACGGCCACACTTCTCGCAGAAGAAGCTGACGTTGAGGTTCCCCTTGGTTGCCCTGACAGCGTTCGTCATGCAGACCATGTGGTACAATCCAGAATATGACATGTCTGAACGTTGTTTGGAGGGCTGAGAGTCATATAAGGCCTCCCCTGAATTGTGAAGTCCGTGCAAAAGACTTTGCAGAATAGGGATTGCGTTAAGGTTATTAGCCCAACCCGAACCGGACTGCTTCCTAGGTGAACTTCTTTGAGTGACCAAGAAAGGATGGGTTCCATCTTCCCGGTCAAGACCACCGGAGGTCAGGAAAGGACGGTGGCCACCTTCGTTGCCAACAGGGCCATCCAGAAGAAGAAACCCATCTATTCTGTCCTTGCGCTCGACACGTGGAAGGGGTACGTTCTCTTCGAGGCCCCGAACTCGCAGGTCGTCGACGAGAGCATCCAGGGATTCAAGCACGTCAGGAGCAAGATCCCCGGCATGATGCAGTATCAGGACATCGAGAAGTTCCTCGTCACGAAATCGATGGTCGCCGAGCTGAATGAGGGCGACACCGTGGAGATAGTGGCCGGTCCGTTCAAGGGAATGAGGGCCAAGGTCTCGAGAGTGGAGCAGGCGAAGCAGGAGATCGTCGTTGTGCTGATCGACACGGCCTTCGCCATGCCCATCACCATTGACGGCAGCTACACGAAGCTCGTGGGACGCGCCAAGCCCGAGTCAGGCAGCGCGCCCGTCGCCTAGATCCGCGGAGACCTTGGTCCGGCAATCTCGCCTCCCTTCTCCGTGCGACTTCCCTCTCCGCTTCGCCCCTGAACGCTTGTGGAGAAGGGCTCTCACCGTACGAAAAATCGGGGGCCTTCTTCAGGAGAATCGCCGGGACCCGACTAAAGCTTAGATACTCCATGTCGAGAGTGCCCGATTCCAAGGTAGCTCGCTTTGGGAGAGAAGAAGGTAATCAACGCACTGGTAACGGGAGGAGAGGCCAACGCGGGCCCTCCGCTCGGCCCGGCTCTCGGCCCTCTCGGCGTCAACGTCCTCGGGATAGTTAACGAGATCAACAAGCAGACCGGCGACTTCAAGGGGATGAGGGTCCCGGTCAAGGTCGAGGTCGACCAGGAGACCAAGCAGTTCACGATAACCGTGGGGACCCCGACGACTGCTGCCCTGGTGGTGAAGGAGGCGGCAATCGCGAAGGGGTCCGGCAAGCCCAACTTGGACTTCGTCGGCGACCTCACGATCGACAAGGTGGTCAGCATAGCCAAGAGCAAGATGGCCGACTCCTATGCCAAGACCCTTCGCTCGGCGGTCAAGGAAGTGGTCGGGAGCTGCGTAAGCATCGGCGTCAAGGTGGAGGGGAAGGATGCCAGGGAGTTCATGGGCGAGATCGAGGCAGGAAAATGGGACTCGAAGTTCGAGTAGGGCCCCAGACTCGGCACAACTCTTTTAACGGCTACCCGCAGGCTCGTTGAGGAATTCGTGAAGAGGACATGCTCTCGAATCAGCAGCTCGCCGAACTGGTCAAGAAAGGGAAGGACCAGTCAAAGGAGAGGAAGTTCACCCAGTCCGTAGAAGTGATCCTGACTCTCAAGGAGGTCGACCCCAAGAAGACCGACCTCAACATCAACGAAATCGTCTACCTTCCTCATCCGACAGCCATTCATGCCAGAATCTGCTTCATCGGTTCCGGGGACCTCGCGGTCAGGGCGAAGAACGCGAAGGCCGACCTGGTCATCGAACCGTCCCAGCTCGAAAACTACGCCGGCAGCAAGAAGGACGCAAAGAAGCTGGCCCGGTCCTACGACTTCTTCCTGGCGGACACGGCGCTCATGCCGAGGATAGGCAAGATCCTCGGTCAGGCACTCGGCCCCAAGGGCAAGATACCCACCCCGGTCCCGCCCAACGCCTCTGTCGAGGCGATGATCAACAGGATGAGGACAGCCGTCCGCGTAAGGAGCAGGGGGTCTCTCGGGGTCATGGCAAAGGCGGGAGACAGCAAACTGACCGAGCCCGAATTGGCGGAGAACATCCAGGCCGTGGTCGCCGCGATCGCGAAGAAGCTCCCCAATGGCGACAAGAACGTCAAGACGGTGATGGTCAAGACGGCGATGGGCAAGCCGGCAAAGCAGGCGGTAGACTAGAGTGAGCGAAACGGTCCAGGTCCACACTCCCAACCCGAAGAAGGTCGAGGCCGTCGAGAAGGTCGCGGAGCTCGTGAGGAAGTACCCGGTCCTCGCCGTGACCAGCCTTTCGAAGGTGAGGGCGAGCCAGTTGATGGCGGTCAGGAAGGCGCTGAGGGGCCACGCCGAGGTCTTCGTGGTCAAGAACACGCTGACGATACTCGGCCTTCAGAAGGCCGGCATCAAGAATGCCGACCAGCTGCTCTCTCACTTGACCGGCCAGAACGCCCTGATTTTCTCCACCTACGACCCGTTCAAGCTCTTCCTTACACTCGACAAGAACAAGGTCTACCTTCCCGCCAGGGCGGGCGACGTCGCTCCGGACGACATAGTCATCCCCGCAGGAAACACGAGTCTTCCGGCTGGTCCCATCCTGAGCGAGTTCAGGGAAGCGGGCGTTCAGACCAAGATCGAGGGTGGCAGCATCTGGGTCAACAAGGACTCTGTCGCGGTGAAGAAGGGTGCAGCGATTACCCCGAAACTGGCGAGCCTCCTCTCCAAGCTCAACATCAAGCCGATAAAGGCCGGCCTGACGATTGCCCTCGCGTACGAAGATGGCCTCATATACGCGGGAGAACTGGTCGCAATCGACCTGGAAAAGTACAGGCAGAGCCTCGTCGACGCCTACGCTTCTTCGCGAGGCCTGGCAATCGTAATCGGCTACGTAACGAAGGAGACCGCACCCGACATCCTCGCAAGGGCCTACAGGGAAGCCATGAGCTTGGCAGTGGAGGCTGGCTTCCTCACAAAGGAAACCGCACCCAGGATCTTCGCAAGGGCCGAGGCCGAAGCAGCGGCGCTCACAGCCAAGGCTAAGGAAAAGGGCTTCCAGTAGAAAAGATTCGGAATCTTTCTAGCCGAACAGAGATGCTAGGCCCTGTAGAGCTTCTTCTTCTTTCTTCTCTTCTTCCTTCGGTTTCTCTTCTGCCTTCGGAGCCGCGGCTCCGGGGGCGGCAGCCGCAGCCGGGGCTGCAGCCATCGCAGCGGCGTTCTTCAGCGCCTCGTCGATGTTCACTTCGCTGAGAGCGGACGCCAACGCCTTGATCTTTACCTCATCCGGGGCTATTCCGGCCGCCTTAACCACGCTGGTCAGGTTCTCTTCGTTGACCGGTTTGCCCAACTTGTGGAGAAGCAGAGCGGCATAGATGTACTCCATCTCGAATCGGAGACAGGCGCCCTCGGTTCCGTATTTAACCGTATCCGAACGGGGGCTCTGCAGAAACCCTCTGAGAAAAGAGGATGCGATGCTCGCGATCCTCATGGCGTTGTACGCGCGCGCTACCGTCTTCCATGTTTATCTACATCGAGGGAGATAGTCCCCAAAGTCAGTGGATCCTTTCAATTGAATGAGAAAAAGGAAGCTCTGAAGTCAAAGTTCTCCGCTGACTACAGGCGCTACTATCTCGTCGACCTCTTCAAACGGGAAGGCTTCGTCAGGAGGAAGTGCGAGAGCTGCGGTCGCTTCTTCTGGACCCTGGACCAGGAAAGGAAGCGGTGCGACGACTCGCCGTGCTCTCCGTACACCTTCATCGGGTCGCCCCCGACCAGCAGGAGACTCGACAAGATCGGGTCATGGAAAGCGATAGAGCGATTCTTCGTGAGGAACGGGCACACGAGCGTCAAGCGGTACCCGGTCGTCAGCAGGTGGCGCCCTGACCTCTACTTCACGGTCGCATCGATCATCGACTTCCAGAGAGTCGAGGCGGGTAGGGTCGTCTTCCAGCTTCCGGCTAACCCCCTCGTCGTTCCTCAGATGTGCCTCAGGTTCAACGATACACCCAACGTCGGCGTCAGCGGCAAGCACAACACGTCCCTCGTGATGGTGGGGCAGCACAGCATCGCCGACAGGGAGGGCTACTGGAAGGACAGATGCATCGACCTCGACTTCGAGCTGATGACAAGGGAATTCGGCATCCCCAAGAAAGAGATCACATTCAACGAAGAGGTCTGGGTCGGCTACGGCGCGTTCGGATACTCGCTCGAGTTCTTCGTCAGGGGCCTGGAGCTTGGCAACGCGGTTTTCACAGCCTTCGAGGGCGAGGTCGACGACTACAGGGAGATGGAGGATAAGGTCGTCGACATGGGGTCGGGGCTCAACAGATGGGCTTGGCTGACCCAAGGGACGGCGACCTGCTACGACACGGAATTCAAGACCATTCTCAACAAGATGGAGGACCTCTGCAAGGTCGAGGTCGACCGCGGGCTCTTTCTAGAGTACTCGAAGCTCGCCGGGATGATGAACGCAGATGAGTTCGGCTCCCTCTCGGCTCAGCGGGAGATCATCGCGAAGAGGCTCGGGGTCGAGAGCCGGAAGCTCGAGGCGCAGCTCGCCCCGCTCGAGGCCATGTACGCGATCGCAGACCACGCGCAGACCCTTCTCTTCGGGATTGCGGACGGAATGCTTCCAAGCAACTCCGGCGGCGGCTACAACCTGAGGATCCTCTACCGAAGGGCGATGAACTTCATCAACTACCACAGGTTCCCGCTCTCAATCTCCGACGTCGTCAACTGGCACATCGACTACCTGAAGGCGATGTACCCTGAGCTCGAGGGACACAGGCAGGACGTGGCCGAGGTCCTCGGGGTTGAGGAGTCCCGGTATGCCTCCTCCACTGAGCGCGTCTCCAAGATCGTCTCATCCGTAACGGCGGGCGGGAAGTCGGTCTCGACCGACGACCTGATCAGAATGTACGACTCCGACGGCGTCACCCCAGAACAGCTGATCGAGGCCGGAGCGAAGGTCGAGATGCCAGAGGACTTCTACGAAAAGGTGCAGGCCAGGCACGTCACCCGAAAGTTCGAGGAGCCGAAGCCCGAGTTCCGTATCGGCAAGCTTCGTCCCACGAAGCTGCTCTACTACGAGGATGACGCCGACTTCGACTTCACAGCGAGGGTCTTGAAGGTCTTCCCGGGCAATAACGTCATCCTGAACCGGACGGTCTTCTACCCGAGGGGCGGCGGCCAGGAGCCCGACCGGGGCACGATGGGGGGCGCCAAGGTCGTGGACGTGGAAAAGTACGGCGAAATCGTCATCCACAGGCTCGAAGGAAAGGTCCCAAAGACGGGAGCCAAGGTAGAATGCCACGTCGACGGGAGAAGGAGGACCAGGATAACGCAGATTCACACGGCCACGCACATCCTGAACGGCTCATCGAGGCAGGTACTGGGCCCCTGGGTCTGGCAGCATTCGGCGTTCAATGAGGAGGACTACGGCAGGATCGACATAACCCACTTCTCCCACCTCACCGAGCAGGAGGTGCAGAAGATTGAGGACCTGGCCAACCTGATCGTAAGGAGGAACCTGAAGATCAAGAACGCCTTCATGCCCAGGCAGGAAGCCGAGGAGAAGTACGGCTTCAGGCTCTACCAGGGCGGGGTCGTCCCCGGCAGCAGCGTCAGGGTCGTCGACATCGGCGGCTGGGACATCGAGGCTTGTGGCGGGACCCACACCCGGACCACCGGCGAGGTCGGCTTCGTCAAGGTCACGAAGGCCGAGCGCATCCAGGACGGGGTCGAGAGGCTCGAGTTCGTCGCTGGCGAGGCGGCGATTGAGTACATCCACCGCACGGATTCCGAGCTGCAGGAACTATCAAGAATCCTAGGCACCCAGAGGGAGAACCTTCCAAGTGTCGCCAGGACCCTGCTCCAGGACTTCGAGGCGGCACGGATAAGGGAGAAGGCTCTTGGCCAGGCGCTGGTTGACCTGTCGACCGCCGACGTTGTCGCCCGGGCCAGGCAGGTGGGCTCGGCAAAGCTGTATGTCTCGAAGCGGCCCTCGCTCGGCGAGGAACAGATTATTGCTCAAGGGGAGAAGAGCGTTTCGTCCGATCCTTCGCTGGTCTACGTCAGCCTCTTCCCCGCCGGCAACTCCGCACGCGTAATCTGCTTCGTAGGCTCTTCCGCGCGGCAGCACGGGTTCTCCGCAGGCGACGTAGTGAGGAAACTGGCCCCTGTCCTCGGAGGCTCGGGAGGCGGCTCTCCCGCTTTCGCCCAGGGAGGCGGCCCTCTGGTCGACAAGATCGACGAGGCTGCTGCGCTGGCCGAGAGGCTACTGTCAGGTCCTTCGAGTTGAAGTGATTGGCTAACAGGGAGAGGTACTGGCTCAAGGTCTGGGCGGACAGGCGGGTCTTCGAGCCCGACCCGGTGGTGGGCAAGAAGAAGATGTTCGTCACGGTCCCGTACCCGTACATGAACGCCGCCCTCCACGTCGGCACGGCCTTCACCGCCGCGCGCGTGGAGTTCTACGCCAGGTTCAGGAGGATGCAGGGATACAACGTCCTCTTCCCGTGGGCTTGGCACTGGACCGGCAAGACAATCGTCGGGATGAGCTACAGGCTGAAGCAGGGCGACAAGGCAGTCAGGCGTGCCTTCGTGGAGATCGACGGCGTCCCTGAGACAGAAGTCGAGAAGTTCACCGACCCCGAGTACTTGGCTTCGTACTACACGAAGGTCAGCAGGCAGGTGATGAAGGACACCGGATTCTCCATCGACTGGAGGAGGGAATTCAGGACCGTGGACCCCGCATATCGGAAGTTCGTAGAATGGCAGTACCTCAGGCTCAGGGAGCTCGGCTACGTCGTCCAGGGTACCCATCCGGTAGTCTGGTGCTCCCTCGACAAGAGCCCGACGGGAGACCACGACAGGATGGAGGGTGAGGGTGTTTCGCCCGAGGAGTTCAACCTGATCAAGTTCCACCTGGGGGAGTTCGCCTTGGTAGCGGCTACTGTGCGGCCAGAGACGATCTACGGTGCGACCAACCTCTGGGTCAACCCCGACGCGGAGTACTCCGAGGCCAGGGTCGACGGGGAGCTCTGGGTCGTCAGCTCCTCTGCGCTGACCAGGCTGGTCGAGCAGAAGCACGAGATCTCCCCTGTGAGGTCCTTCAAGGGCTCCGAGCTGCTCGGCAGGTATGCGATGGCCCCCCTGACGGGAAAGTCGCTCCCAATACTCCCAGGAAGGTTCGTCGACGAAGCCCTGGCCACGGGAGTGGTCTACAGTGTCCCCGCCCACGCGCCCTACGACCTGATGGCGCTCAAGGACATCCAGGAGGGGAGGGCCGACGCGACCGGGCCCGTCAAAGAGATAGCCGACAAGCTGGCGCCGATCTCCATCATCACTCTGAGCGGGTACTCCCAAGTCCCGGCCGAGGACGCAGTGAAGAAGTCCGGTGCTACAGACTCCCTCGACCCCCGTCTGGAGGCTGCCACCGAGGGGGTGTACAGCGCGGAGTTCCACAGAGGTGTGATGTCCCAGGCGTCTGGCCCGCTGGCGGGCCTGACCGTGAGCGAGGCGAAGGAGAAAGCGGTCGAGCTGCTGACCAAGACGGCTCGCCTGGGCAAGATGCTCGAGCTACCCGAGAAGGTCGTCTGTCGCTGCGGGACCCGCTGCTTCGTCAAGATCCTAGAGAACCAGTGGTTCCTGAACTATTCGAATGCCGAATGGAAGGCGAGGGCCAGGCAGGTCATCGAGCGGGCGGCGGTCTTCCCCGAAGACGCCCGCCAGTGGTTCTACGCCACCATCGATTGGCTGAACGACAGGCCCTGCGCGAGGCGCTCGGGGATGGGGACCAAAGTGCCCTGGGACAAGGAATGGATAGTGGACACCCTGAGCGACTCGACGATCTACATGGCGTACTACTCTCTCAGCAAGTTCGTCAACTCGGAGAAGTTGGCGACGGAGAGTCTGACTCCGCAGGTCTTCGACTACATCTTCTATGGAAAGGGCAGCCCGGCCAACATCTCGAAGGCCGCGAAGATGACAGAGAAGCGCCTGAGGGACCTTCACGTCGAGTTCTCGTACTGGTATCCAGTCGACCTGCGCAACTCCGCGAAGGAGCTGATTCCAAACCACTTGACCTTCTTCGCATTCCACCACGCGGCCCTGTTCCCGGAGAAGTACTGGCCGAGGGGGTTCGGCATCAACGGCATGATTCTGGTGGAGGGAAAGAAGATGAGCAAGACGAAGGGGAACTTCGTCACCTGGAGGGGGGCCCTGGAGAGGTACGGCGCCGACGGTTTCAGACTGGCTCTGGCACTGACAGCCGACGGGATGGACGACGCCGACTGGCGTGACAGGAATGCCGAGGACGCCAAGGCTAAGGTCGAGTCAGTGATACCGTTCGTGAAGAAGAGCCTGAAGTCCGCGAAGAGCCGCGACAAGGAGGCGCTGGACTCTTGGCTGATTTCCTCTGTCCACAGGAGGATCGCGACAGTGACGCAGGCGATGGAGGAGATGAAGATCAGGAGGGCAGCAGCCACCACCTTCCTTGACATGTGGAACGACGTCAGGTACTACATCCGCAGGAGCAGGAAGCCACGAAAGGAGACGCTCATTGACGTCTTCAACGCCTGGTCGAGGATGATGGCACCCTTCACTCCGTTCATGGCCGAGGAGCTCAACCACGAGCTGGGGAACAAGGGGCTTGCGTGCCAGGCAGACTGGCCGGCGCTGAAAGACTTCCCACTAGACGAGGAGGCCGAACTGGCAGAGACCATTGTCAGCAAGGTCATCGAGGACGCCCGCAATGTCCTCAAAGTGGTTAAGGGACCACGTTCGAAGTTGAATGTGTACGTCTCATCAGACTCCGCAAGGAGTTACTTCATGGATTTGGTGGCTGCGAAGCAGAAGCGGGAGAACGTCGGAGTGGTGGTGAAGAAGTTCTCCGCCCTGAAGATTGGGCCGGACAGGGTCTTCAAGCTGAGCTTCGAGCTGGGCGAGGAGATGGTCGGGAAGTACCTGGCCCACCGGGGCTTCGACGAATACGGGGCGCTATCCGATGCCTCTGAGTTCATGTCCGGAGAGCTGGGAGTTACGGTGAGCGTGCAGAAAGCCGGAGGCAAGGGAATCAGCGACCCGGCCAACAAGGGCAAGGATGCGCTTCCCATGAAGCCCGCTTTCTTCCTCGAATAGGATTTGTCAGAGTCAGGTCTCCTTCCGCCGATCCACCCCTCAGTGTTCAAATACGCCCCTCTACTCGAGCGGCATCTGCAGGAATGACATCCTCCAACCCCGAGCTCTCGAGGATCGCGAAGACACGGATGTCACACGAATTCACGGACGCGAAGCTCTACGAGCGTCTCTCCAAGACGGTCTCCAGCGCCAGCCCGTTCGCAGGGGTTCTGATGCAACTCTCAGCGACTGAACACAGACACTGCGAATTCTGGAAGAAGTACGCTCCGGAAGAGGAGCCGAAGATGGACAGGCTCAAGCTCTACTGGATTCTTCTTCTGAGGAGGGTGCTTGGGCTCACATTCGCTTCGAGGTTCCTTGACAGGCATGAGTCTTCGGTGGTCAAGGAATACCGGGCGCTCGCCGGCCTGATTCCTGAAGCCGACAAGGCTGCCTTCGAAGAGATGGTCGCAGACGAGCAGGAGCACGAGAAGGAGTTCGCCCAGAAGATCGAAAGCTCGGCGATACGCTACATCTCCTTCGTCGTCCTAGGACTTGCCGACGCCCTAGTCGAGATCACCGGAATTCACGCAGGCTCGCTGGGAATCTACAACCTCACCGAGTATGCGGGTCTAGCTGGCGTGACCGCGGGAGCAGCGGCCTCGCTAGCCATGGCTTCAGCGGCCTTCGCGCAGGCCAAACAAGGGTTCCAAGGGTCGGCCAAGCTGAGTGCGGTCTACACTGGCATCTCGTACTTCATCACCGCGATAATCCTGGCGGCTCCGTACTTCCTTACTCCGAGCATGATCTACGCTCTTGGGACGTCATTGTTCCTCGCCGTGGTGATTCTCGCGCTGATTTCATACTACAGCACAGTGATTTCCGGGAAACCTTTCCTCCGGGACTTCCTAGAGATGCTCCTGATAATGTTCGGAGTCACGGTGGCGCTGTATCTCTTCGGACATTTCATCAGGGTGAGCACAGGGATCTAGGTCAGGAGATCGCAGGCGCCGAACCCTCGGATGTCTGGCGGGGTCTAACACGACCGGTCCAGAAGAACAATCCGCTTCCTCCTGTGACGACTCTTGCTCTCTTAATTAGGTGGCGTCATCTCGTTCTGTCCGATGCGGGTAGTCGCAGACCTCCAGCTGCACTCGAAGTACGCCCTGGCGACGAGCAAGGACATGGACCTGGAACACTTGGCAGGAGGGGCCAAGGTCAAGGGCCTCAACCTTCTGGGAACTGGAGACTTCACGCATCCGAAGTGGTTCGCCGAGCTGAGGGAGAAACTGGAGCCCATTCCGGGCACAGGGCTGTACTCCTACAGAGGAATGACCTGGATGCTCGCCGGGGAGGTCAGCACGGTCTACGAGCAGGGAGCGAAGACGCGAAAGGTCCATCATCTGATCTATTCTCCTGAACTCGAGGTCGTGGCTCAGATCAACGAGTTCCTCTCCAAGAAAGGAAATTTGAGCTCGGACGGCAGGCCTGTCCTGAAGGGGATTGACTCGGCTGAGCTCGTGGAGCGGGTCACTTCAGTGTCCGGCGGCGTTGTCGTGATTCCAGCTCACAGCTGGACCCCGTGGTTCGGTGTCTTCGGGAGCAGGTCGGGGTTCGATTCTCTCGAGGAGTGTTATCAAGACCAGGCGGCAAAAATCTTCGCCATCGAAACCGGGCTATCTTGTTATGACGGGTTGACCGAAGTCCTAACAGAGGCGGGTTGGAAGAAGTTTAAGGATCTGACCTACGACGACGGCATTTGTTCGATGAACGCTGCGTCGGGCAAGATCGAGTTTCAGAAACCCACTCGCCTAATCAACAGCGGCTACCGCGGCAAGATGTACCGGTTGAAAACCAGAAGGATTGATCTTCTCGTCACTCCCAACCACAAGCTATTCGTAACTCAATTTGGCTCGCGAGGGCCAAAACCCTTCCGATTGGAAGAGGCGCAGTATCTTTTCGGGAGATCGAAGACCTTCAGGAAGGATGGTGTTTGGGAAGGCGTGCCATCCAATGACTTCGTTCTCCCGGCTGTCAAGATCAGGCACGGAAGTAGGTTCTACTCTGGGTTCAGGAAGATATCACAAAGACCCTTACCCATAAAGCCCTGGTTGAAGTTCCTCGGCTTGTGGACTGCCGAGGGACACACAGACTTGGGGGAAGGTGGTGACTACAGTGTCGTTCTCAGCAATTCAGACTGGTCGCTCGTGTCTGAAATGGTGGGCATCCTCAAAGAACTGGGGTATCATCCCGTAGTTCTCGAGAACCGACCAAAAATCTATCAGGTTCGCGTAAGAAACTACCAGTTATTCACTTATCTTCGACAATTCGGGCAGTCTCATGAGAAGTTCGTTCCCCGCGAAATCATGTCGCTGTCGAAAGATCTACTGTCAATATTCCTGAACTATTACCTCAAAGGCGATGGGCACGTATATGGCAGGAATGGGAAAGGCCTTTCCTCCACAACGACCTCTTTGCGGTTGCGCGACGACCTCCAAGAGTTGGCGCTCAAGGTGGGCTTCTCCGCCTATTACAAACTCGGCAGCAAGAAAGGGACGCCTCTGAAATCCTTGAATGAATCGCGTTATAGGTCACGATACGCTGCTTGGGTCGTTCACTTCATAAGGCGCAATCGACATGGCGTAACGCCGTCGACGGTCAGGAAGTACGGCTATACTGAATCATGGGTCAATTTTGCGGGGAAGGTCTACTGCGTAACCGTCCCCAATCACGTAATCTATGTCAGGCGCAATGGAATCCCTGTCTGGTGTGGGAACTCAGATCCTCAGATGAACTGGAGGCTCTCATCTCTCGATAAGGTGGCGTTGGTTTCGAACTCCGATGCGCACTCCCCCAACCCCTGGCGCCTCGGAAGAGAGGCGAATGTCTTCGAGTTTGAGAAGCTGAGCTATCGCGCGGTCTTCGATGCAATCAGGCTGAAGGACGGGAGTCGATTCCTCCACACCATCGAGGTCGATCCGGCGTACGGCAAGTACCACTTCACCGGACACAAGAAGTGCGGGGTTTCCCTTTCTCCGGGAGAAGCCCTGCGGATGGGCAACAGGTGCCCGAAATGTGGAAAGAAGTTGACCGTGGGCGTTTTGCAAAGGGTGGAGGAGCTCGCGGACCGTCCCGAAGGCTTCAGGCCAAAAGACGCTATCCCGTTCAGGAGTTTGCTTCCGCTCTACGAGGTGATATCGTTCGCCACAGGCGTGAATCGCCTCTATGCAAAGGCTGTCCTGGAACAGCAAGACCGTCTCATCGGGGCGTTCGGGAGCGAGCTCGCAGTTCTCCTCGACGCGCCCCTGGAGGATCTCCTCCGCCATTCACAGCTAGGGGTCGCTCGGGCTATCGTTGCAGTCAGAGAGAACCGACTTAAGTTCACGCCCGGGTATGATGGCGTCTACGGAGTTCCATCCCTTCAGTGATGCAAACGAATGGGTCCGCGTTTCAGACGAGTGTGGGGACGGCCGGATTTGAACCGGCGGTCTACAGGTATCTTAGGCCGCTCCAAGGCTCTATCATCCACGTTGCCGTGTCAGCCGAACGATTCTTTGCACTGGAGCCTGTCGCCCTGCCTTTCCAGGGTGAAATCCTGTCCGTAGTCTCCACCTAGCTGGGCTACGTCCCCACACGTTCTGCGAGGGCGCCGCGTCGTAGCTTTATGGTTTCTTCACTAACGGCCCTTCAGCTTCTTCAGGTCAAGGAATTCGCCGAGCGAGGGCTTCCCGACCTCAACGGCCTCGTAAGTGACACGGGCCACAGGTTTCCTGATCTTTATCATTCTTGTCAGGTCAGAGGGCGTTCCGAGGACAACCGCGTCGCACTCGACTGCGTTGATACTTTGTTCCAGCTCCTTGAGCTGCCCCTCGCTGTAGCCAAGGGCAGGCAACACCTTCCCGAGCTTCGGGAACCTCTGAAACGCGCCCTTTATCGAACCCACCGCCTTGCTCCTGGGGTCGACCAGCGTTGCCCCGACGGCCTTCGCGGCGACAGCCCCTGCGCCGATGGACAGCCCGCCATGGGTGACGGACGGCCCGTCCTCCACAGCAAGAATCCTCTTCTTCCTGACAAGCTCCGGCTTGTCCAGGACTGCCTCGGACTTCGTCTTCACGATCTTCGCTCTGGGATTGAGCGCGCGGCAGTTCTGAATCAGCTGGTCTACCGCCTTCTTGGCAACTATATTCACCTTGTTGACGACGATGACGTCCGCCATCCTCACATTGGTTTCGCCCGGATAGTACACCGACTCGTCTCCGACCCTGACCGGGTCAGCGACGACTATGTTCAGGTCCGGCGCATAGAAGCTGAAATCGTTGTTCCCGCCGTCCCATAGAATTACGTCGCCTTCCTTCTCTGCCTCGTTCAGAATCGCCTGGTAATCGACGCCAGCGTAGACCACGAGCCCCTTGTCGATGTGACCTTCATACTCCTCCCTCTCCTCAATCGTCGCGTGGAACCTGTCCAGGTCTCCGTGCGTGGCGAACCTCTGCACAGCAATCGAGAGGTCCCCGTAGGGCATGGGGTGCCTGATCACGACCGGTTTCAGTCCCCTCTCCAGCAGCAGATTGGCCACTCTACGGCTAATCGTGCTCTTGCCCGCACCGGTCCTCGTAGCAACGACGGCGACCACTGGCTTCTTCGACCTGATCATGGTGTCGGCTGGTCCGAGCAGGTGGTAGCTCGCGCCCTTCGACTGGGCGACCGATGCCTTGTCCATCACATACTGGTTCGAAACGTCGCTGTACGAGAAGTAGACGTCGGTGACCTTCTCCGACACAATCAGGTCTCCGAGCTCGTCCTCGGGCCTGATTGGGATTCCCTTGGGGTACAGCCTGCCAGCGAGAGAAGCCGGATAGGTTCTGTTCGATATGTACGGGATCTGCGTCGCGGTGAAGGCCACCACCCTGAAGTCGGGGTTGTTGCGGAAGAACACATTGAAGTTGTGGAAGTCTCTTCCGGCCGCACCCATTATCAGAACGTTTCTTGGCACTATCTATCCCTCGTGGAAGCGCCCTCGAGACCGTTCTTATATCAGGTTTCCCGAATCTGAAACTTCTTCTCTGTGCTGGGCCGTGTTATTACAGGCTCCATGGTTTCCCCCCATGGAGAACCTTCTCCGGGAGGCGGCTACCCCACTTCTCCAGGAAGGCGAGGTCCTCCTTCTTGTTTCTGAGGTTGTCAGGGAGCATCACCGGAATCTCCTCGACTATGGGATAGTAACGGCCGCACTCCGAGCACAGCAGGACGCCGTCAACGATTACATCTCCGCTTGCGTTGAACTCAAGGAGCTCGATTGGATAGTGCTTGTCTATCGGGCAGGCGAGTATGTCTAGGAGCTTCCTCTGCACGGCGCTCTGACGCCCTGCCGACCGTATAAAACTCTCGGAGAGCGCGCGCGAGCCAGAAACGTTAATCTACTGTATCCGGGCCTCCCCACTTAAGCCGGCCATAGCGTGTGGGCTCTACCCAGACTCGTTCCGACCCTGGAAGTAAAACCACGCGTCGTCACCGTGTTACTGAGTTCCGAGAGGACTCGGGAAGTGGTGATGCCGGCGACCAATCAAATCCTCCTAGTCTCTCATTTCTCAGATTTCTGGTAGGAATGTTTAAGTCCGGGCGACGGCCGCCGATTTTTCGAATCTCGTTTGTCTCTGTTCCCTAGCGTGGCGCTTCAGTTGTCGGGTACCGACACTGGCACCCTCTTGTACATCATATTCTTCATGGGTATCTTTGTGTTCCAGTTCGCCTTCGGAACGAGGATTCAGGTCTACTTCGCCCTCAACGAGATTGGAAGAGGCCTCGGCAAGCTGAAGGTGATGAAGGAGAAGTCAAGGAAGGAGGCGATCGACTACCTCGTCAACGTGGGCAAGGCGCCCAGCGACCCCACTCAGAGGATCGACCAGTTCCTCGACTACGTCACGATAATGCCGGTCAACACAGACCCACAGGGCATAATGAACAAGATCGACCACATAGTGACGACCAACAACGACAGGGTCAGAGCCGAAGTCACGGCCCTCGTCGCCCAGAACAACCCGGTCACCGTCTCGATATCGGAGAACCTGCTCGAGGTCGCCACCGCGCTCAACATGATTCACAAGATCGTGAGGCACTACTACATCCTGGGGAAGAAGACAAACTCGTACTTCACCCTCATTCAGCTGCAGATGCTGATGCCGATGATAATGCAGGAGTGTGACGCGCTGCTCAACGCGGTCGACTCGTTCAAGGTGGGCCAGCCGGTCGGCGACGGGATAGGTTGCGTGGCGGTGTCGAGGTTCATGGTGGGCAAGGAGAAGCGCGCAATCGCGAAGGACACCGTAATGGCGATCGCCGAATACAAGGGAAGGAAGCTGTACGTGGTCAAGGCCGACGGTCCGATGGCGTACGTCGGTCAGCCGGGCGTCGCGATCAAGAAGGTGATAGAAGAGATGGGGGTCAAGCCGAGCGCAATCATAATGATCGATGCGGCTCTGAAGCTCGAAGGCGAGAAGACAGGAGAGATCGCGGAGGGCGTGGGCGCCGCCATCGGCGGCATAGGTGTCGAGAAGTTCCAGATAGAAGAGGTTGCTACCAAGGACAGGATCCCACTGTACGCGATCTTGGTGAAACAGAGCATCCTTGAGGCAATCACCGTAATGCGGAAGGAGATCGCGGAGGCTTCGGAGAAGGTCGTCCAGACGCTGCAGAGGGTGATAGAGGAGAAAACGAAGGAAGGAGACGACGTCATCGTCGTGGGAATCGGCAACACGCTGGGTGTGGCCCAATGATGAGTTCAGTGCCGGGAACGGACAGGAAGTCCAAACTTCTGGTCTACTCCATAGAGGAATGCCCAGTCTGCAATCAGAAGACGAAGAGGGCCTTCGTAGTGGGGGATTACATCACCAAGGAAGGCTCGAAGTGCACGAAGTGCGGCAATCAGACTCGGGTCAGCCTCGTCTACGCGGAAAGCTCGAAGCCTTCAGGTTAGAACGATCAGTCCGTCCTCGTCGAGCGCCATAGTCTGCTCGAACTGCGCTACAGGGTTCCCCGAAGCCTCTACTAGAGTGGGGTACGACCTGACAATCCGCTTTTCCATCAGTCGCCCCAGGATTCCTCCTAGCTTGTTCCTGTCGAACTTGTCGGCGTACCAGCGGGGGGTGAAGGGAAGGGTCTTGCGCTCCTCCCAGACCATTTCCGCGAACCTGTCCAGCTCCGCAACCCCAGTCCTCTTCCTCACCGCCAGGGAGAAGATCGTCTGGGAGGGCGAGTCGACCACGTAGCCGGCCGCGGAACCCAGGGTGACGAACGGCTCGATCGCGAAGACGTCCCCTTTCTTCAGCGACTGCATTCCTGGCACGTAGATGTTCGGGATGCTCTTTCCTGCGTGGACCACGTATCTACCCAGAGTGTGTCCCGTCAGGTTCTCGATGGTCTTGAAACCGAAACGAGATGCTTCTCGATAGATCTCCCTGCCAATCTCGCCCGTCCTCACCTCTCTCTTGGCTGTCTCGATTGCCGCGCCGAGCGCCCTTTCGGTCGCTTCGAGGAGCAGTCGGTAGTCCGGGTTGAACGTTGTGCTGACGGCCGTGTCAGTGATGTACCCATCGATGTGCACCCCAAAGTCGACCTTAATCAGGTCGCTCTCTTGGAAAACCGATTTGTCGTCGTCTTGAGGGGCGTAGTGTGCAGTGACCCGGTTAACACCGATACCCGTCGGGAACGCCGGTCTTCCGCCCCGCGCCTCGATCTCCTTCTCCACGAACAGGCAGGTTTCAAGGTACCCCATCCCGGGTCGGACGCGCGCCTTCACGAGCGCCCTGACCTCATTCGTGATTCTACCCGACTCCCTGTACTGCTCTTCCACCAACGTCAACTCATTTCACAAATCCTTTATTTCGTTCGTCTGACCGACAAGCCTGAGGTATTTCAACTGATTCCAGACGGGAGGTCTGCTCAATGAAATACAAAGCCGTGGCCACAGGAGGGACCTTCGACCACCTCCACAAGGGGCATGTAGCTCTCCTCACAAGGGGTTTCTCACTCGGCGACGTCGTCGTAATCGGGGTCACCTCCGATGCCTTTACCTTAAGGGAGGGAAAGTCACCAGATCAGTCGTACCTGGAAAGAGTGGAAGTTCTAGAGCGCTTTCTCCATTCAAGGTTCCCAGGAAGGAGGTATGTCATCGCCAAGCTCGACGACCACTTTGGCCCAGGAATCGCCTCGCCTGATGTCGAGGTGATAGTCGTCAGCAGAGAGACCGTGGCCGTGGTCCCGATAGCGAACGCGCTCAGGGCGACGAAGGGGTGCCCACCTCTCAAGGTGGAGGTCGTGGACTACGTTCTCGCGGGCGACGACAGGCCCATTTCATCGACCCGCATTAGGAAGGGCGAGATAGATACTGAAGGGAGACTCCTGAAGCCCAGCCCCTCGAGGTGAGGAAGATCCTCGAAAGGGATAATATCTGAACCCGTGCAGGCAAGCGCATTGTGGAGAAGGACAGGCTTGACCCGTGGGGCTCAAGTACAATCAAAGACTATTCCAGGCTTCAGTCTGAATTCGGAATTGAGCCTGTAGCCCCGCTGCTCCAGCGCTTCAAGAGACTCAGTCACCATCTTAGTCGGGAGATCGACTTCGGACAGCGTGACCTTGCGAGGGTCCTTGACGCCATAGACAAGAACAAACCCTATGCAGTGATGAGTGGAATCAAGCCAGACGGGAGCTTCCATCTCGGGAACAAGATGACCGCCGACGACATGGTCTACTTCCAATCCCTGTCCAAGAAAGCAACGGTGTTCTATGCAATAGCCGACGTCGAAGCATACGCGGACAACGGTTTGTCCTTCAAGGACACTTCGAAGATAGCTATCAAGAACGTCGCTGACATGCTCGCCTTGGGCCTAGATCCAAGAAGGGCCGTAGTCTACAAGCAGAGCGAGGAGCTGAGAGTGATGCGGATGTCCACCATCTTCTCCCGAGGCGTTACTAACAACATGCTTAGGGCGATTTACGGAGAGAGACAGATAGGCCTCTATCTTTCCGCATTGGTCCAGGCGGGCGACATCTTGATGCCGCAGCTGTCGGACCTCGGCGGCCCAAAGCCAGTCCTCGTGCCAGTTGGGGCCGATCAAGACCCCCACATCAGGCTCGCGAGGGACCTCGCGGCCAGGTACAGCGACGAATTCGGATTTGTCCCTCCCTCAGCAGTCTACCACAGGTTGCAACTCGCTCTCACTGGGGGCTATAAGATGTCAAAGAGGGTCCCGGAGTCAGGATTCACATTGGACGACACTCCGAACGAGGCCTCGAAGCGGGTGCTCAGCGCCTTCACTGGCGGAAGGGCGACAATCGAGGAGCAGAAACGCTTGGGGGGGAGGGCCGACATCTGCCCCGTCTATGACCTCTACCGCTTCCACTTCGCAATCGACGACGAACACTCGCAGCGGGTCTACCGAGAGTGCGTCAAAGGAACCAGGATGTGCGGCGAATGCAAGCAGGAGGCTGCGAGCCTGGTAAAGAAGTTCCTCGAAGACCATCTCAAGCGGCGGGAAGCGCTGATGAATGACGCGAAAGAGCTCCTCGCGAAGAGCCGGAACTACCTCGCATCCACTGGAAGGTAAGAGAGACATGTCGACCTCGCTCCACCCGATTGAGAGGAAGGTCCTCGCCTCCTTGGCCAGAGAAGGCAGACTCAGTTTCGAGGCTCTAGTGAGTAAGACGGGGCTCAAGACGGACCAGGTGAGACGTTCGCTGCAGTGGCTCTCCTCCAAGGGTCTGGTGACAATCAAGGAAGCAGAAGTGGAGAGTCTCATTATCGGCCATCCTCCGCCCGAGCTCACCTTGGTTAACGTGGTCGTTGAGTCGCCTGAGCCACTCACCATTGACGCGCTGAAGTCAAAGTTCGCCTCTGAGAGCGAATTCTCCGCAGCCTTCGGGCGGGCAAGGGCCTCTGGATGGGTCAGTCTCGACCAGGGGCAGTCCCCTCCCGTCGTCAGAATCGCTGACAGGGACGGGCCTCGGGCCCTCGGTTCAATCATGGCTTCGGTCTTAAGAGGCGCGGACGAGGCATCGTTTTCGGATGCTGAGCGAACAGTCCTGGTCGAACTGGTAAAGCGAGGGGTCCTCAGGAAGTCGACCGTCCGCAATTCGTCGATTTCCATAACTGAAGCGGGAATGAAGGCCGCAACCGCGAAAGAGGCCGAGAACTCCTTGGATAGGCTCTCTCCGGAGATTATCGCTTCCGGAGCCTGGCGCGGAAAGAGACTGAGGCCAATCGATGTCGAGGCGAAGGCTCCCAGGTTCTATCCCGGCCGGAGGCACCCTGTCAGGGATTTCATCAGAGAAATAAGAGAAACCTACATCTCCATGGGTTTCACAGAGCTGGAGGGAAGCAGCGTCAACCCGGCGTTCTGGAACTTCGACGCGCTCTTCATTCCGCAGGACCATCCTGGCAGGGAGATGCAGGACACGTTTTACCTCGAGGGGCTCATGGACAGGGAGATGAGTCGTCGGGGGATTGTAGCAAAGGTCGCGGCGACCCATGAGAACGGCTGGAAGACCGGCAGCAAGGGCTGGGGGTACACCTGGAGAATCGAGGAGGCCAGGCGCCTGGTCCTCAGGACGCACAACACCGTCCTGACGGTGAAGGCGCTCTCCGAGTCGCGTGAAAAGGAGACCCGGGTCTTCGCCGTCAGCAAGGTTTACAGGAATGAAAACCTCGATTACAAGCACGTCGCGGAGTTCCACCAGATGGACGGGATTATGGTGGGAAAGGGGCTCAACGTAAGGCACCTCATGGGGTTCCTCAAGGAGTTCTACAAGAAACTCGGCATGAAGGGCGTCAAGCTCTGGCCTACATACTTCCCCTACACTGAACCATCTCTGGAAGTAATCGGTTATTCTGATGTGGCGAAGGCCTGGATAGAACTGAGCGGGTCGGGCGTCTTCAGACCTGAAGTGACGGTCCCACTGGGAGTGAAGGTCCCTGTCCTCGCTTGGGGACCAGGCGTAGAGCGCTTGATGATGATGCGTTTCGGGCTCGACGATATGAGAGCCCTATACGGCAGCGACCTTGACTGGCTAAGGAACAGAGTGGAAATTGCCGGTAGTTAGGATCAACCTGAGGAGGTTCTCGAAGATGGTCGGCGCAGGCCGAGCAAGGATTCTTGACAGGCTCCCATACATCGGCTTGGACATCGAGGGCGCTGACAAGGACTCTGTGCGAGTCGAGTACAGCCCCAACAGACCCGACTACGGAACTGACTTCGGAATCGGTAGGTCGCTCAAGGGCCTCCTCGGGAAGGAAGTTGGGATGCCTCGCTACCCGGTGAAGCCCTCGGGAGTCTCGGTTTCAGTTGACGCGAAACTCTCTTCAGTAAGGCCGTTCATCGCCTGTGCCACTGCAACCGGCCTTCGCCTAGACACTGAAGACGTCAGGCAGATCATCTCCTTGCAGGAAGACCTTCACAATGGCCTCGGAAGGAAAAGAAAGAAGGTCGCCATCGGCCTGCACGACCTGGGAAGCGTGACGCCTCCCTTTTCATACGCCGCTGTCAAGTCCGACTTCAGGTTCACCCCTCTGGGAGCGAAGAAGTCGGCAACAATATCCCGGATTCTTTCGGAGACAGCCGAAGGAAGGGCCTACGGGCCGATCCTCGGGGGGAGCGGGCTGTTCCCGATCATCACCGACTCCAGAGGTGAAGTCCTGTCGTTCCCCCCAGTCATCAACGGCGACCTCACCAAGGTCACAACGAAGACCCGCAATATGTTCATTGACGTCACCAGCACAGACCGCAAGGCAGGGGATGACGTCCTGGCGATAATGGCTACGACGCTCGCAGAAGCCGGTGCGAAGATCGGTACTGTCTCCATCGGATGCACCACCGGGCCGCGAGTGACGCCAGACCTTGCCCCGGTCCGGCTCGCGCTGGATCTCCATGTTATTGCATCGGTCCTCGGCCTTGACTTGACAAAGCGCCAAGTAGTCGAAGCTCTCTCAAGGAGCCGTCTGTCAGTCAAGGGCGACACCGCGATGGCCGCGAGGTACAGGATCGACCTCCTCCATCCAGTCGACATCGCCGAAGAGGTCGCGCTGGGATATGGAATGGACAGAATCGAATCGCTTTACCCGCCCAGCAACCAGCCCGGCAGTTTCCATCCATTCGAGCAATTCCTTGACTCGACATCGACCTTGATGGCCGGCTCCGGGATGCTGGAGCTCATGACCTTTGAGCTTGTGGACCAGGAAACGCTCTATGCGAAGTTCGGCAGGTCCTCAGAAGGGAGCATCGTCGTGCACGAGCCGCGGAGCCTCGAGCACTCCGTGCTGAGGGACTCGCTGATTCCCAACATCATGGCCGCCCTCTCGAGCAACATGAAGTCCGACTATCCTCAGCGTGTCTTCGAGATAGGTAGAGTCTATACGCGCACTGACGGTGGGGTTTCTGAGGCATGGCACTTGGGGTGCCTCGTTGCTCACTCTCAGGCCTCCTACTCGGAGGCCAAGATGTACCTAGAGTCTGTCTGCAGAACACTCTCCGGCAAGGAGCTCGTGGCGGCGGAGTCCCAGCATTGGGCCTTTGCTGCAGGCAGGTGTGCAGCCGTCGGTACCGCCGGTCAACCACTTGGCAACGTGGGCGAACTGAAACCCGAGACAATCGACGCCTTTGGATTGAAGGTCCCGGTGTCCGGGTTCGAACTTGACCTTTCGGCGCTGCACAAACAGCTAAAATAGACCATCTCTCCGTCGGTTTCCAGACGGCTTTCGTTCCAATGCGCGCAAAACGGCCACCTGCGAAGGCGGAAACGCTTTGATGAGCAGATGGTTTACCCAGTCGCGCGACAGACGAAGGCCGTTTGCCCGTTGAAGAGGCTTGGTGACGCTCCCCGCTAGAAGCTGGGACATGATCCGGGCTTGTCAGAGACGGGCAACAACACCAAGAGCGATTGAAGGATGATTGACAAACGCCGAAAGATCATCGATGCCTTCGGGACCTTTGTCTCAGGTTTCGTGCACGACCTCAACCAACTTTCCGAGGAGGGCTGGTCCATCTTGGTCGAGGGCCAGCGAGATGAGAAAGCTCTCCGCAGGCTGGGATACGGGGGTCGCTTGGCCTCCCTCTCTGCCGTGAGGAGGAGGGGAACGGCGGCCTTCGAGGACTCGAGGAAGGTCGTCATCCTCACGGACCTGGACAAGGAAGGAGCGGCCTTGGCCTCGAGATGCCTGAAGGCGCTCACACACGAGGGCATTTCTGCCTCATTAGCGGAACGGCGACGCCTCAAGCATGCTTCGAGAGGGGTCTTCCTCCACATCGAGAACCTCTCCAGGTTTGCAGACTCCCCGAACTGAGACCGGGCACTTATTGTTCGGGTTCACCCTGCTGGGTGTACTCCAGAGACGCTCTGCCGGTCGGACTGAACGAAATGCCATTCCTCCCTCCGGTCAGGTCCCCCTCGTTCCTTCTTCTCGTAGGCGTCATGGCGCTTGCGTGGAGTCTGACGACCAGGCGGGCCCTTTGCTTCGGCGTCGTCGCCCCCTGCCTTTCTCTTGTCGAAAACCTTCGAAGCGGGATGAATTGGGCGTTTCATCCTGCGGCGCTGACGGTCGAGCTCTCCCGACGTGGCAAGGAATGGTCTTCGCGCGGAGATTTGTAGACTTGAGAGCCGAAAACCACGAGGTTTATATTCTCGGGTTTTCAGTCAAGAAATCGACTTACGCTAACCCCGTTAAGCACGAGTTAGAACACAGATGAACGAAATAGAAGTGAATGGAATTGCCAGATTCAGGTATAGTAAAGTATCTAGTAAGACTAAGGTTTGAGGTAGACGGAGTCGTAGAAAGGGCCGACGTAATCGGCGCCATCTTCGGTCAAACCGAAGGACTCTTCGGCCCAGAAATGAACCTTAACGAGCTCCAGAAGAGCTGGAAGGTCGGGCGGATAGAGATCAACCTCGAGTCCAAGAATGACAAGACCAAGGGAGAGGTGATAGTGCCGATGTCTACGGACATAGGAACGGCCGCGCTGATAGCTGCCGCTGTCGAGAGCGTCGACAAGGTCGGCCCCTGCAGCGCCCGTTTCAACCTAGGCGCGATAGAGGACGTCAGGGCGACCAAGAGGAAACAGATTGTCGACAGAGCGAAGCTGATAGTCAGGGACTGGAGCTCTAAGACCTCCAGCGAAGGCGAGAACGTCCTGAAGGATGTCACGGAGTCAACCAAGAGAGCCCGCGTAATCAACTACGGCCTGGAGAACCTTCCTGCCGGGCCCGGTGTCTTCTCCTCGGAACTGGTCTACTTGGTGGAGGGAAGGGCCGACGTCGTGCTCTTCCTCAGAGCGGGGATTGAGAACGTCGTCGCGCTTGAAGGCACGAGCGTTCCCGACTCGATAATCGAGCTCGGGAAGAAGAAGCGTCTGATTGCCGTCCTGGACGGCGACAGGGGAGGCGACTTGATCGAGAAGGAGCTGGCCCAGGTCGTCAGGGTGGAGAAGGTCATTAGGGCGCCGACCGGCAAGGAAGTCGAAGACCTGACGCCCATTGACGTCATCAACATGTTGAGGGCTGAGAGGTTGGAGACCGCCCCCATGGGGTCCCGCAAGGAGGGGCCCGCGGAGCGTGCCCCGGAGAAAGTCCAAGAAGAGCCAGACGAGCCGATCGTCGTGAAGGCCCGCGAACTCTATCCGAACCTGAACGGAACCTTGGAAGCCGTTCTGCTCGATCAGGGGCTGCAGGAGGTCGGGAGGTTCCCGATAAGCGAACTCGTCCAGAAGATGGAGGCTTCGAACGGCGCCCAATTCCTGATCTTCGACGGCATAGTCACCCAGAGACTCGTGGAATCAGCCGCAAGGTTGGGGGTAAAGGGGATCATCGGCCACAGGACCGGCGAGCTGAACAACGTCCCTGATGGCGTACGGATCGGAACGTTCAGGGACCTCGGGCTAGAGTAGCTCGGGCCTTTGATAGTCACCGAGTTCAACCAGAAGCACGGTCGTTGTTCCCTCATCATCGAGTCCGCTGAGGATCTCTGGACGCTCAGGCGACTCATCTCAAAGGGAGACGTCATCGTGACCCGAAGCTCGAGGGTCGTGAAGAACGAAGGAGAGTTCTCAAGGCCTGACAAGGGGGAAAGAGTCAAGACTACGATCGCGCTATCGGTGGAGGAAGTCCATCTCGACAGCAGCATAGAAAGGGTCAGAGTCAGAGGGTCAATCGTCGAGGCAAGCGACGAAAGCGTCACCAAGACAGGGTCCCACTCGGTCACTCTCACTCCCGGCCGCGCGTTGACAATAACCAAGGACCATTGGAGCCCGGTCGAGATAGGGCTTGTTCGCCCTCCAAGAGGTCTCTCACAGAGGTTCGTCATCGTCGCGGCCGATAGGCGCGACGCAGGGGTGGGCGTGCTAAGCGGGTCCCATCTCTCAGTAATCGCCACCATCGAATCCGGCCTCGGTGGCAAGATGTCTGAGGAACAGAGCTCCGGCCCTTACATCTCGAAAGTCGTGGACCTGGTCTCGCAGACTCTCAGGGAAGGTGACGAGGTCGTCGTATCAGGACCAGGGAACTTCAAGAACCTGATTGCAAACAGGCTCAAGGAAGCTCTGAAGTCGAGGACGGTACAGACAGTCGAAGGACCGGACACCACAGGCGCGGACGGTGTCCGCGCCCTCGTCAAGGACCCGGCCTTCCAGCGGGTCGCGAGAGGCTCCCTTCTAATCGAGATTCAGCAGTTGGTCGCCGAGGTCGTCAAGAGAGTCTCAACAGGTGACCCCAAGGTTGCCTACTCCCTGCCGCGCGTGAGCGAGGCAGCGATGGCCGGCGCAGTGGACGTATGTGCTGTGTCTGACAACGTCTTCTCTGCAGGCCTTGACGAAGAAGAAGTGGTCGGAACACTGAACGAAGTGGAACGGAGAGGTGGTTCCGTGTACCTCGCTGATTCTTCCATGGAATTCGGGAAACAGATCTCGGCCTTCGGCGGTATCGTGGCTCTGCTGAGATACGCGGTCCGAGTTTCAAGATGACCGAGAGCACGAACTCCGCGAGGACACCACGAACGACGTCTCCTATGGTCGGGTCCACCGTGCCTCCTCTCGATCCGCGGGAAGCACAGCAGGTTGCCGACAGACAGGACTGGAGCGCGGGCCAGCCCAGCCAAGTCTATGACAGTCGAGTTCACAGCCTAAGGACCGCGCCATCGGTTAGGTGAACTGCGGAGCGAGCTGCTGAACCATGCGCCCATTTCGGGCTGAGGCTGTTCATCTAGTACAGAACGGAAAAGCGACCGACATCAAGGGCCAAGAAAGCTTAGATGAGATACGGGCCGACGATTACGCCGAGCAGCAGCGCCAAGACGGCCAAGGTCGCGCCTAGCGTGATCCTTGTCAGATTCGCCTCGCTGAGCTTGCCCCTGCCGAGCGCTTGGACCCCGACTCTGAATGTCTGCCCGCCGTCAAGCGGGTACATTGGAAGAGAGTTGAAGATGGCCAGACAGAAGTTGAGGAAGAAGAGCCAGTAGAGCAGGTTGACGATAGGTGTCAGTGACGACCCGTAGTATGAGGTGTAGAAGCCTGACATTGTGTCAGAGAAGGGTGCCAGTTGCTGGCAGTTCGGAAGCGTCGGTATGCAGAGATACAGGAAAGGTGTTTTCAGGAGCGAACCTGTGTATGTCGAGACGAGACCTTGCAGGTCGCCCACACCAGGACTCTGGGTACTCAATCCAAGGAGGGGGCGGGTGAAATTCTGGCCTGACGTCGTATTCTGAAAGAGCTGACTTCCAATGGTAACGTTGCGGTAGAACGTTGTGCCATCCCTCCAGGCTGTCACGTTGACGACATCTCCGATTCCATACCAGGAGCTTGTGGAAATGGCGGAAGTGTTGTCTATTGGGATTCCGTTCACTGCCGTGATGTAGTCGTAAGTTTTGATTCCAGCGTTGCTCAGAGGTGAACCCTGAATGACAATCACCCCCAAGCCTTGGTTGTTGGTTGGTTTCATCGTCGAAACGAGTCCAAACAGTAGAAGCAAGCAGACCAACCCGACCACGAAATTGATTCCGGCGCCTGCTGCAAGAAACCTCGCTGAATCGGAGGCCTTCGCAATCTTCACCGCGTTCTCGTCCACGTCCACAAAGGCGCCGATTGGAACCACTAGGAAGAAGATTAGGCCCGAGGACTTGACGGGGATCCCCCGGCTCCTCGCAATTACGCCGTGCGCTCCCTCATGAATGACCATTGCGACGAAGAGCGCTATCCATCCGTCCACGATTGGCAGATACGGATTGATCCCCGGCAGGCCGAGGTTCGCCAGCGGACCGATGGACCTCACGTAGCTGCCGACTGCGGCACCCCTTGGCGAGAGGAGTATCCCTGCCTCGCTGAGGAAGAGGAACAGGGCTATTCCGCATGCCAGGGGCATGAAGAAGAGAAAGAGCCAGCCAGCGGGTCTAGAAACCTTGGCCCTGCCCAGCCTATCCATGGCCGACAGAAATCTTCGGGTCCGTAGCATTACTATTCCGTAATGGAATTCGAGCCTCCTGTGCTCTTCCAAACGCTTTCCAGACTCAGCGAGTTCGGTGCCGCTTTAAGCGTTCACGCTTAATATCAGCCGGAGGGCTGGACGACCGAGATTCATGGAAGGTTGCTCGAGGTGCGGAGGGGAAGTCTTCTACACTAGAAGATACTCTGGCGAGTCTCTCTGCTCCAATTGCTTCAGTGTGTCCATAGTGGAGAAGACGCGAAAGACCATTTCAAAGTACGGGATGATACGTCACGGGGAGCGGGTCGGAGTCGCGGTCTCGGGCGGAAAGGACAGCCTCTCGCTGCTCGATGTCCTTCATCGCCTTAGCGACAGGCACGGGAGCCAGCTCGTAGCGATATCTGTGGACGAGGGAGTGGCAGGCTACCGCGAGGAGGCGCTGGAGCACGCGAGGTCCGCGGCCACTCAGCTCGGCGTGGAGCACCTGACTGTCTCGTACAAGGACCTCTTCGGGTTCTCCTTGGATGAGGCGCTGAACTGGAAAGAGGAGAGGGATGTCTCTTCATGCAGCTTCTGCGGGGTCTTCAGGCGCCGGGCGATAGACGAGGCCGCCGAAAGGGCGAAGGTTTCTGTCGTGGCTACAGCCCACAACCTCGACGATTACGTCCAGACGTTCATAATGAACCTGCTCCACGGCGACGTGGCGCGGCTCGGCTGGCTCGACCCGGTCCACGCCGATGACAGCTTCGCGATCAGGAGAGTCAAGCCCTTCATGGAAATCTATGAGGAGGAGGTGGCCCTCTTCGCTTTCCATTCCGGGGTCCCCTTCCAGAGCGTCAGCTGCCCCTACATGCACGAGGGTCTGAGGACGGAGGTCCGAGACTACCTCGACCGGATGGAGGCCACTCATCCAGGTATCAAGAACGTGCTTCTCGGGTCGAGTCTGGACGTCATTTCGCGATACGCGGACGCCGGCAGGAAGGCATCGGTCCCTTGCTCCGACTGCGGAAGGCCGTCATCGTCGGGTCTCTGCAACGTCTGCCGGATGAAGGCAAGAATAAAACAGCACATTAATTACACAGGCTAGCCTCCGCCGCGTCGGCGGTGGGTAGGGAACGGGGGTTAGCCGTCCCCGCTCGGCTGAAACCGGCTTCATGCAGCGCCAGCAACCTTCGGGTAAAGCCACCTTCCCCGCGACCCGCGCTGGGCGGGGGAGACGAACTCACGCCGAGGCGGGCGGTCATGAGGAGCAGTCCTCTCGAAGGAGAGGTCCTGACTCTTGATCGCCGAACTGGGCGAGGTCCGGGAGGGAGCAGCCCTATGGTGACGTGGCCACGCTGCCTCGTCTACGTGGGGGATTCCCAGTCCGGCGAAAAGGGGGCGGAGAGTGATGGTGAACTCCGAGGGGCCCGCCGCCACTCACAGCTTTTTTAACCGCCACGAATCAGACTGAACTTGCGCAGGGGTAGCCTAGAGTCGCACACGGGCAGCCTGGTAAGGCGCAGACAAGTCGCGCAAGCTTGCTAAGCCTGTGTCTCTAACGGGACTCGTGGGTCCGAATAGTGGCCCAAGAGATGGGCCCCTTAGGTGGGGGCTTGGGCCGCTCGGAAGTCCCACCCCCTGCGCTCAGAAATCCATTGGCCTACTGACCGAGTTGATTGCCAGCGTACCGGGCCTTCGAACCGAGCTGTTCCTCAATCCTCATCAATTCATTGTACTTTGCCACCCGTTCCCCTCTGGCTGGCGCGCCCGTCTTGATGAACTCAGAACCGAAGGCGGTCGCAAGATGAGCTATGAACGGGTCGTCAGTCTCTCCCGACCTGTGCGAGACGACAACGTCCCACTCTGCCTTTCCAGCGAGGTCTATCGCATCTTCAGTCTCGGAGACCGTTCCGATCTGATTTGGCTTGATCAGGACGGAATTGGTCGCTCGCATCCTGATCCCCTTCTTCATTCTAGTGACGTCGGTCACGTAAAGGTCATCACCGATTATCCTGGTCTCCTTCCCGAGCCTCCTCGTGATCGATACGAAAGAATCGAACGAGTCCTCAGAGAACGGGTCCTCGATCGTCAGCAGCCCGTACTCATCTCTCAGTGATACGTAGAAGTCCTCGAGCTCATCCGGGCTCATGGACTGTCCATCCACGGCATACATTCTCTTCTTGCCGTCGTAAAACGTCGATGCTGCGGCGTCTATGCCGAGCCTCACCTCTCCCTCTTCGTATCCTGTCTTCTTGATTGCCTTTCTGAGCGAAGTTAGCGCGTCACTTGTCCTGCTCAGCGGAGGGGCAAATCCTCCCTCGTCCCCCACGTTGATGGCGCTCCTCCCATATTCGGCAGTCAGGACTTTCTTCAGCGACTGGTAGACCTCGGCACCCATCCTGATGGCCTCCGCACAGGAGTCCGCCCCCACAGGTTCCACATGAAACTCCTGGACAGCAAGCTCATTCCCAGCGTGCTCGCCCCCGTTGATCACGTTCATCATCGGCACTGGGAGGGTGTACGTTGCAGAAGGCCTGAGCTGGGCAAAGAGCCCGGTATGGTTGGAATTGGCTGCCGCCCTGGCAACCGCCATAGAAACCGCGAGTATTGCGTTGGCGCCTAGCTTACCCTTGTTCCGCGTTCCATCCAGTCCAATCATCTTTTCGTCTATCGCTCTCTGGTCGCGGCAGTCCATTCCTTTCAGCTTGGGGCCGATTACCCCGTTCACATTCGCGACTGCCTTCGAGACTCCTTTCCCGAGGAACCGATTCGGGTCCCCGTCCCTGAGCTCAAGGGCCTCGTGAGATCCCGTCGACGCGCCAGAAGGCACGCTCGCTCTGCCGACCGCTGAGGTTGTCATCACCTCTGCCTCCACGGTCGGGTTTCCCCGAGAGTCGAGGATCTCTCTGGCTCGGACGGCAACTATCTTGACAGGTCTGGGTCCCACGACTAGCGCCAACCCTGGCCTACGGCCGTCGGTTAAATCTGATTCGCCGAGAGATGGCGGATACACGGCTCTCCAATCCATCTGGGCCTCCAACGCTTATTAGCGGTCTGGATCGCGAGCGAGGTGGGCCGGTCGTCTAGCTCGGTTTGGACGTCAGGCCAAGCCCGTCAAGCCCTTACACGGCGAAAGTCGGCGGTTCGAATCCGCCCCGGCCCATTCCTGATAAGCATAGAATGGATTCTGTTAGTCTGTATTAGCTAGATTCTAGCTATCTCTGCAACTCTGGCTGTTGAACGCGTGACTACGCAATAGAATCTTGATTCTTCGAACTTCCCTTATTATCCGCTAGTCGGAGGCCGGTCTCGACGAGTCTTGGAAAGCCACACCGACGAAGCGACCTTTGTCGTGAGCCGGAGAATCAAGCCCGGACACGAGAGGGAGTACGAAGACTGGCTGAGGCGCATTACCGCCGTGGCCAGGGGTTTCCCTGGTTTCAAGGGGGCAACGACGTTGGTCCCCAACGAAGGCGACCCCTACGTCAGGTACAACATCTGGCGATTCGAGAACAAGGCTACGCTCAATGCTTGGAAGAAATCCCCGTCCAGGCTCAATCTGGTAGAGGAAGTCGAGAACTACGCTTCTCAGTACTACGCCGAGGCGACAGGGATGGAGACCTGGTTCGCCCTCCCGAACGTGGGGGCAATCGTCGCACCTCCAAAATGGAAGATGGCATTGGTGACGATCTCCGGAGCCTACATCGTCAATCTCATTGATAACCTCATTTTTGGCGGGTACTTCGACCCCTTTCCTCTATGGGCAAGCTCCTTTCTCTACATCGTTGTCCTCGTCACGCTGCTGACCTACTTGGTAATGCCATACATGAGTCGGCTGCTCAGGAGTTGGCTCTACCCCTAGGCGGGACGGAGTTCTGGGGGCTTCTTTTAACGCGCGGCGCTCACAGTACACCGATTAAGCCCAGCCAAGGCGCCACGCTGCGGAAGTAGTTTGGGCCTGGATTTGTACAGTAAACTGGTCGAATCCGCCCCGGCCCATTCAAGATAAGCATAGAATGGATTCTGTTCGTCTGTATTAGCTAGATTCTAGCTGTCTGCGCGACTGGCGCGCGCTTCTGTGCGCCCTAAGAGCTCCGCGTTAGCCCGTTTTTCAGGCGACTGAGAAACTCGTTCAGCCTTCTCTGACACAGATCGTATCTGTTGTTAGGAATTCTCCCGAAGGTTGAGTTAATGTCGTCCCGATAGCCCGTCGCTTCTACTATGCTCTTTATCCGGTCCAGACTCGCTTCGATTATCACTCTTCCGCACTTGTTTGCGATGTGTTCAATCACCAAGTCCCAATTCAAGTCCTTTCCTGAAAGCATGAACATGTCCCTGACGTCCGCTCTTCGGACAGGAACGAATTTCATCGCGAACAACAGCTCTGGATCGACGACTCTCAGCTTGATTATTCGCACATCCATCTTGCCGTTCGTGACCCTTTCAGCAGAGTACTTCTCGAACAGCGCGGATTCGAAGAGGATGCCCGTCCTGTTGTCCAAGACGGAACCCTGGAGCAAGTCAAAACCCGCTTTCTCTTCTTCTTTCCAGTATCGAAGATAGGTACCAACGCCGTAGGGAGCTTCGCCCTCTTCCTTTCTGACAAACTGGTTTCTGAGTAGGAGCTCCTCAATTGCAGTCATGCCTGAAAGCACTACCAAGTCGCAGTCACCGGAGAACCTGGGTGGCACGTAGGCGTTTACAGCATATCCACCGATCAGCACAAAACCACTCGCTGGTAGGTGACTAATGGTCTCGAGAACAGTTCGTTCTCTTCTCTCCGCAATCATATTGCTTTCGCCGCTTCTTCGGAAACTCGCGGGTCGATGGCTGCCGTCGTCGTGATGTTGAATTTGGCACGCAAGTATGCCAAGTGATACTCGAAACTGTTGACGTGTTGCTCACAGAACCTGACGACCTCTTCCAAAGGTTCTACGGGGAAGTTGTTGTGCAATACGGAATTCAATGAAGTCTGGGGTTTCACCACCACGAACTCACCCAATGATGTTTCTGGACGGTTCACAAAGACGTTGACTTTGTATTTCCTGAAGTAATCAACCCAATGAGACAAATCGTTGCGCAACACATTGATGTAGTATGGCGAGTGTTCCCAGCCTCGCTGCATATAGCTGAAGTCGGTCCAGATCTCCGCTGCGCTAGCATCAGCATAGACGAAGTTCCTGCCTGAGTTTTGTAACAAATCTGGCACCTTGAAGGCGACCAATGACTTGAAGACGTCTTCTGCGCTAACGCAGGTGTACACGCCCCTTCCGACTCGCTTGACCCATCCAGACGTCTCCAATTCGTGCAATGTCTTCTTCACCATGTCGTTTGAAATGTACCAACCCAAGTAATTCGAATGGAAGATGCCATTAGCGAACTTGTTGTATAATATGGCGTAGGCTTCTTGCGCATAGCTTGGTATCGGTTGCGTCATGGTTACCTATTTGGTAACCTTCATTATAAGGGTTTGGTTACCTATTTGGTAACCAAGTAGGATTTGAACCTACACAGGTAAGCTCAAATCCGACGTGGGTCGTATGAGTCCAACCAGCGGCACGTTTCAAGATTAGTCAGGATCAGTTGGTTGCATTCCCACAGGAAGCCGGTTGCGATGGGGGTTGGTCAAGCTGACTTCTCGAAGGGCTGTCTCACTATCGTTTGGAGCTTCGACGGCGCCGCTCGCCTGGGGTCTCCCAGGTAGATCTCGTGGTGCTCCCCCTTGGGCCGCCCTCCGCTCTTCTTGATGTAGCCGTGGAGTCTCTCGATCGTCGGACCCTCGGCCGAGTACGGCCCGACGTGCATTATCTGGGCCGAGAGGCCCTCGTGGAACGCCTCCAACCTCGCGACCCCGAGCGCCTTGATTTCCTTCTTCTTTCTGACCTCCTCCACCGCTCTCCTGTAGAGCGCGGGCGTGACGAGCTTCGGCTGCATCATCATCGCGGTCCAATTCCACCGATCCCTGTCAGCCATGTCAAAACGGCCCGAATCGGTCCACCACAAAGCCTCGAGCGCCATTACGGGGTAGTCGATCGCCTTCTCCTTCTTTACCGCGAACTTGAGGGTGTAGGAAAGGCTGTAGAGCGCGTTGATGGCGTCGCTGAAGCCCGCCCCGTTGGGATCTCCCTTGCCGTCGATCAAGATGAAGTTGAAGCGCGGAACATCGACAGTCTGAGGTTCTGAGGCAGATGGACTGTACAGGTACTTCAGCTGTTTCCTGAGGTCCACCTTCTTGGCAGGGTTGCTTGTCATCTCGAGCGCGTCCGGTTCGGGGGCGTCCTCAGCCGAGGTCTATTCAACATTCCCCTGGACGGGGCCTCGTGAACCTGATGCGCTTCCGACTCGGTCTCCCGGCTCGGTGTCTTAGTCGGAGGTCACGTTGGGTAGGTTGATAGTCGCCCGTCACTCTCGTAAGTGGCGGCGGACTGTCGTCAGCGCTACCTACTGCAGCCGCTCTATCGCGCTCTTCAGGAGGGACCTGTGGCAGCGGTTTGGGTCCTTCTCCGTGCAGAGGAGGGTGACCGTCCCCTTCCTCGACTCCTCGGCCAGCCTCCTGAGCGACTCCTCCTTCCCATCCAGGCTCTCCCCGTACCTGGCCGTGTACCCGTCCCAGGAGATCTTCCCGCCCTTCCACTCGCGTATGAGCTCCCTCGGCGTTCCAAGGTCCTTCATCCAGAGGTCCACCTTCTCCTTGGAGATGCCCCTGGGCCACATGGTCATCACCAGGATCCTCTTCCCGTCAGATGGCTCGGGCCTGTCGTAGACGGACTTCTGGATCTTGATCAATCAGGCCCGCCCCCTCTGGCCGCGCCTCTAAAGTGCGTCATCCCTGACTCCGAAAGCGCCCGAATGTCTAATAGGATGCGCGGGTTGGAGATTCCATGGAAGCAACGGGACCCACTCTTACGCCGTACCTGAACTTCAATGGCAGCGCCGCCGAAGCCATGAGGTACTACCAGTCAATTCTGGGAGGAGAACTCAAGATGCAAACGTTCGGCGAAGCGAAGATGGCCGAGACTCCTCAGGAGAGGGATCTCGTCGTCCACGCGGTCTTGAAGAGCGACGCGCTCCTGTTCATGGCCAGCGATACGCATCCGAGCCGGCGGACGATGTTCGGCGACAACATCCACATGAGCATCACCGGTCGGGACAGCAGCGAACTGACCAGAGTGTTCAACGGGCTCGCGCAGGGCGGCAAGGTCGACATGCCCCTCGCCAGGCAATTCTGGGGGGACACCTTCGGCATGCTGACCGACAGGTTCGGCGTCCACTGGATGGTCAACATCCCCGCCCAGGCGCAAGGGTAGCGGCGAACGGACGGACCCCGGCACGAATCCGTTCTCGATCTACGGCAGACTGCAGCTCCAATCCGACCTTACGACATGGTGTCGGCTCAGTCAATAAATAGCAGGAGACCAACTGCGGGAGTATGTCCGAGTCGGAGATCAGGAAGGCTGTCAAAGAGAGATACGCCAATATGGCGACCTCCTCCGGCTCGAAGTGCTGCAATGAAGATGATTGCTGTGACGATTCGGGCCAGCCCTCGTCGGGCGAGGGCGTCCCGATCGAAGCCTCTTCGGTCAACGCAGGATGCGGCTCTCCTCTGCTCCTCGTAAGCCCAAAGGAAGGCGACGTGGTGCTCGACCTCGGAAGCGGCGGCGGAATAGACATCTTCAGGGCTTCCCAGCTCGTCGGCGAGAAGGGGAGAGCGATAGGCGTGGACGCAACGCCCGAGATGGTCTGGAGAGCGAGGGAGACGAAGTCGAAGTACGGAGACAAGTACGCGAACGCGGAGTTCAGGCTCGGAGAGATCGAGCACCTGCCGGTCGAGTCGGACAGCGTGGACTACATCATATCGAACTGCGTGATCAACCTCTCGCCCGACAAGCCGGCCGTCTTTCGGGAGTCGTTCCGCGTGCTGAAGGAAGGCGGAGCGTTCGCGGTCGCCGACGTCACCCTTCCAAAGGAGATTCCCGACAGCGCGAGAAAGGACATGGACTCCTGGTCGGCCTGCATCGCAGGGGCCCTAACCGATTCCGACTACGAGAGGTTGCTCAAGAGTGCCGGGTTCCAGGATGTGCGGATCGAACACGTGTCGGACTCGAACATCGGAGAGTACCCGTTCAGCTACTTCAGCTCGCACATCAGGGCGAAGAAGCCTACTGCAAGCTCTCTGATAGCCCCACAACCCGCTTCTCGATCTCGTCCCTGACCATCCGCACGTCTGCGATCGGCTTCCCCTTGGTGTCGGGGAGGTCCCAGTCCAAGAGCTTCTTCTGCATCTTGGCGAGCATCGGCCTCGGGCACACCTCTTCGACCGAGCAGCCCATGGTCACGACGAGGCTCGCCTGGTTGATCATGTCGATCGTCAGCATCTTGGGACTGTTGGACGAGAGGTCAATTCCCTTCTCCTTCATGGCCTCGACGACGACGGGATTGACCTTCGAAGAAGGGACCGTGCCGGCGCTCGAGGCCTTCACTCCGTGCCTGTTCGCGAACGCCTCCGCCATCTGGCTCCTGCCCGCGTTCTCAACGCACACGAACAGAACCGAGCCTTTCATATCGAAGATGGGTCTTCTGCACAGCCCTGAATATCAATCCTGCGCATGTTCTCGGCATGAATTCCGGTCGCTTGGACCCTCAGTCTCGAATCTGTTCTCAATCTGCGGTAAGCTACTGCTTTAATCCGACAGTCCACTCATCACTGGTGAGTGTCACCCTTTATACAGAAGCCATCCTCGCAAAGTGCTCGCTTGTATCGCCATGTTTGCTGCCCTCAGACATTTCCTGCACGCTGGGGGCGCTGACAGTTGGCAGCCAGCGAGAGGTCCCAGACACTTTCCAAGCTGTTCGTCATCGCGCTCACGACCTTCGTATTCTTCATCATCCATCAATACAACGTCCTGGGGCTCGACTGGCTGATACCGGCGTGGTTCCCAGTCGTCTATCCCTTCATAGCAATCTTCATAGAGTTCAGTGCGCAGTTCATTTCCGTCCTGGAAAGGTTGGGCGGTCTCTTGTCTTCAGTCTGGCACAAGATGAGAAAGCCCAAGGAAGATTGGGAGTATTGACGAGTTCTCAGGGAAACTATTGGGCAATGATGAGAAGCTGATGAGCCCGGACGCCGTCGGGCGAGTGGAAGGATACTACAGAGACGTAGGCGCCTTCGAGGAGAGCCCGGCTAAGCGCCAGTCGCGGACGGGCTGAAAACGGCGGAGTCCGGCCTGAGTTTGTTCGGGATTCACAGGTAAAGTAAGGTCTTAATCTGACTTTGAACTGTCAAGGTCCGGCTAGGGCACAACTCTGGCGAAGCAGTTTGGGCCTGGACTTGTACAGTGAACTGGTCGAATCCGCCCCGGCCCACTCGTTTCAACCTCTCTTCGAAAGTCTCGCGTCGAAGAGTTATCTAGACTTCCGACCGTTCTCCCATCCAAATGACCGATTTCAGGTACATCGGCTGGGCTGAGTACGGCGACCTGACCGAAGCTCTGGCAGAGAGGGTTCGCCTGTCAGGGAAGGCCTTCGACCTGGTGATTGGGGTTGCAAGGGGAGGCATACCTGTGGCCATGGTGGTGTCGGACCGCCTGGGCGTCAAGATTGACACGATCACCGTGAAGTCCTACAGCGGTATCGCCAGGAGAGGCTCAATCAGGATACTCTCGACGCTCATAGAGGACGTCAAGGGGATGCGCGTCCTCCTAGTCGATGACCTGGTCGATCAGGGCGATACCATGATTGGAGTGAAGGGGTTCCTGATCGAGAAGGGCGCCAAGGTCGTCGAGACAGCCGTCCTATTCAAGAAGCCCTGGAGCAAGACCCACCCTGACTACTTCCTCGAGACGACCGAGGAATGGATAGTCTTCCCCTTCGAGCTGAGCGAGGTAAACGGGCTCAGGAAGGCCCGCGGGGACGCTCTATAGTGTCAGTAGAAGATAGAAGTTTAGCGAGATTGTCGCGCCAGCAAGGACCAATGCGATGATCGTCGTAACCCAATGGTTGACGAATTCTCTCATGAACTTCTTTCTGTCAGTGTAGTAGAGCAGAGGCACCATGGGCAGCGGGATCATCAAACTGAGTATCACTTGGCTCTAGACGAGGAGCGACCCGCCTGCGCTGAAGGCGACAAGGAAGCGTCTGGATTCGGGCTAACTCCTGTTCCGATGCAGAGCAACGAGCGGCTAGTTCAACCAAGCAAGGAAGAGATGATTCGGTGGGTGAGTCCCCAGATTACGTAGCCGTCCACAAGCAGGGCAGGCACTTCCCTGGGCTGGCCGTTCGCGTCGACCTGGTGGGAAGACTTTGCTTGTTCAGCCGTCAGGTTCTCCAGCTTCACCCATCGATAAGACGAGACCTCCTTGTTTGGGCGCACTTCGACCTTCCTCTTGAGCAGAAAGACGGCAGGGAAGACGTCCAAGGTGCCTGTGTGAGTCCTGAACGGCATGAAATAGCCCAGGAAATCTGCATCCTGTCCTAGGTCGATGCCCGCTTCCTCGCGAGTCTCTCTGATTGCGGTCTCCTTCAGTGTACCGTCTCCCTCCTGGGCCTTCCCGCCTGGGAACGCAACCTGCCCTGACCACGGATCGCCTACTAGGTCCGCTCTCTTGATCAAGAGCACGCTGGGCGATTCAGGGTCATCGAAAGTAACAGCGACTGAAGCCCGTCTGAGCTGTCCGGCTGAAGGCTCGGTGGCGTACAGTTTCCCACTAAGAGCTTGGATGACCTTCATTTCTGCCGCGGAAGAATTTGGAGACCCTCACAATCTTAAATATGCATCTCCGCTCGATGGACGAAGTGATTCAGAATGATGCCAACAAGAACAGAACATCAGGGCTTGACCGTGAAGCTCACCGAGGCGAACTTCGATGAACTCAGCTCGGGAGGCAAACCGCTATTCGTGGATTTCTGGGCGACTTGGTGCGGTCCATGCAGGGTCATGGACCCAGTGGTCGAAAGGTTAGCTGCCAAGTACTCCGATAGGGTAGTCTTCGGGAAGGTCAATGTCGACGAGGAGATCAGCATCTCATCGCGCTACCAGGTCTTGTCGATCCCCACCTTCATGGTCTTCAGAGGCGGTCAACCGATGGACGCCGTCATTGGCGCGGTCGGTGAGCCATCTCTGGAACGTCTGTTGAGGTCCGCCATCGGCGGTCCTTCCCAGCCTACCTAGTACCATCTAGGTCACCCTCGTACCGTCCATCAGGAATATGTCCGCCTCTTCGAGGCTGACCGACCTGGATGAAAGCACTGGTCCGAACTGAAACGATTTGCTCCTGTTGATAGGCTGCCCTCCCACCATCCTGTTGAACGGGGGCATCACCGTCAGCTTTCCCTTCCCCTTTACCCCCGAGCGGTACCCCGCCCCTACCATCAGCTGGGGAACGTCATAGGTTGCCGAGACCCAGACAGACTCCCTGGTCCTCGACCCAAGCGCGTCCTTCATCTCGTACGTGAAGTGGGAGTGACCGATCACGAGGTTCCTCGTGGCAATCGCCTCCTCGGAGGGCCAGGCATGACCGTGGGCCAGCCCGACTCTTCCGCGCCCCTGTCCGATTACCGTCCCCTGTGAGGGGTGAAGCTTCACCCGGGGAGGCAGCACGGTCCTGAGGTTCCCGTCGTGATTGCCCGGCACCACATCTACGGCCTCAAAGAGATCCAGCATCGTGTCGAAGAACCACGGAACGACCCCCCAGTCGATGTCCTCGACCTTTCCCACGGTGTGCTTGACGTCGCCCAGGACCGCCAGGCTCGTCGCGTGGTATTTCTCTGTCAGGTCACGGATCCTCCCGACCATCTTTATCGAATATGCGGGGAGGCTGAATCCCTTCTTCGCCATCTCCTTCTCGAGCCCCAGGTGAAGGTCGGAAATGAGGAGGGTGCTCTGGCTGGGGCTCGTGAAGATGAGAGCGGCGTCGCCGGGTACTATCTTCAGCAAGCTAAGCGATCAGCGGGAGTATCTCTCCCCTGATGAAAGAGCTGAATTCGGACATGTCCATCTTGCTGAAGCCCGTGACGACGCAGTTCCTGGTCACCCCCATCACGTAGCCTGTCTTCGAGCTCTTCAACACGATGTACCACAGCTTGCCGTGAGTGAGATAATCCGAATAGAGCGTTGTGTTTCCGAGGCTCGCTCCGTAGAGCGATAGCTTGTTGATGCTCGGCAGGTCCATATCGTCGAAGAAGATGATCTTCGTATCTTCGAAATTCTTCTCATGGAACTTCCGCAGGGTCTCAGGGTCGATTCTGGCCTCGACGATCTGCCCCAGGCTCAGGAAGACGGCCTTGCTCACTTCATTCGCGATGTTGTTTGCCCTGTTCTTCTTGTCGTACACAATCAGGAAGAGTCTGTCCTTGTAGAGGTTGAAGGAGAACGGGGCCTCGTAGGTCCTCGGGACAGGGACCGCCTTTTCTCTATGCCTCACTACGAAGACCGTATCGAAGGAAAACGTTCCTTCAAGCGTCCCCTTCCCTGCCGTCAGGTCAGTGATCTCCGATAGTAGCTTGAACTCCTGGTCTTCCACTGTGCTCTCCGTCTCGACTCTGAACGCCTTCAACTTCTCCGCGAGCACGTCCATGTCGAAGTTCTCCCTTACCAGGAAGACCTTACCAGCCAGAACCAACTCGAGTCTGCCCCGTCCGCGCCCTTTAATGGACTTTCAGTTGCCCCAGAACTGCCGGGTCGTCACGAACCTGATTTTGGCCTCCAAGAGCTCCCCGTAGAACACCTCCTCGTCATCATGCATCTGGGCCAGGATTCTGGAGGCCGTTTGAGGGCCAATGCCGTAGACAGTCTGGGCCACCACCGCCCTCTTCCCGTACGACAGGACAAGGTCGGCCGCTCTCCTCGCCTTGGACAGCTCGGCCCTCTCCTCTTCGTTGAGCTTCGCCTTGGTCCCTCTCTTCTCAAGAAGACCGATAATCTTGGCTGTGCCCCAGTAGCAAGGCGCCAGCAGCCCTGATTCGCACGAGACACACTTCGGCTCATCCTGCAGATCGCCGACTGTCACCGCGCCCTGGTCGGTCCCGCACTTCATGCAGACCAGGCTGACGTCGGTCCCGAAGATGCTCGCCTTCATGCGCTGATAGGACGATCTCCCAAGCGAATCCGGAGCGACCGCCTCCGGGACCTCAAGGTACCTGTACAACAGACCATAGGCTATCGGGGTCGGCCTGTCCCCGGCCCGGAAGGTCTCTACGGTTATCTCGCCTCCAGCGATGAGAGCCAGGATCTTCTTGCTCCTTTCCATGTCAATGAGATCCCTGCCCGTTTCCTGAAGAGCCTCCTCGAAAATCGGGGTCTTCTCGAACCGGGCGGGGAGGGAGCACAGGTTGGGGTGGGCGATCAGCTTTCCGCGTTTGAGGGCTCCAAACCTTTCGGCCACATGCTTGACGCGAGTCGGGAAGGGAAAGTTCCTCTGGACCGCCACCGCGTAGGCCCTCTCGAGCTCCTCCGGCGAGAGGCCCATCAGTTCTTTCGACAGGGCCTTCAGGTCTAGCTCCTCCGTGTCGGTGGTGAGTTCCATCAGAATTCTGTACCCATCCAGCCACCAGACTCTCACCAACCCCCTCCTGGAAAGGAGCTCCTCGAAGACTTGCGCGAAGGTCCTGTTCACCGACTCCCCAAAGCATAGATGCAATACTAGGTACTTCCCGAACCCCTCGAAGAGCACGAGCTTGTCGGACGGGACCGCAGCCCCAATCTTCTTTTGTTCAGCGATTTCGTCAACCACAAGCGCCCTCGCTGCGGCGCTGCCAGGGATCTCCTTGAGCGCCTCCTCGACCGCCTGCTCGCCCCTATCAAGTGCCTCGGAAACGGACCTCCTGAGCCGCCCAGTCTCGAGAGCCAGCTCGAAGGGTATGGGCAGCATCTCCCCATCCCACGTCGCGACCGCGGCCAGGGGGTCTTCCACTGGCGTGACGTAGATCTTCCTGTCGTCCGCAACCTGTTCTATCTGCCACACCTTTCCCTTGCAGATGAAGTGGACTCCCACCTTCGCCTTCAGAATGACGAACTCCTCTCCCAGTATCCCGACGGTCTCGTTCGTCGACACGTCGACGACGAGGTATCTGGTTTCGTCCGGAATCATCGACAGGTTCTCGAAGTAGTATTCTCTCGTCAACCTCGTCCTCGAAAGCGTCTTGCCGTCGAACCTCACCTTCCTGAGCTCTGACAGGTAGCTCACGGTGCGGTTGAAGGTCTCCTCCTGGAGGTCTCTGAAGGGCGCAGCCTTCCTCACCTCCTCCAACATCCGGTCGGACTCCATCGTCTCGAAATCCATCAGATATCCTGCCACCTGGTGGGCGAGGACATCGAGGGAATTGGCATAGGGCCTCGTGGGCTCGATTCTTCCGCGTCCTGCTGACAGGATGCAGGCAGATGACTCGAGGATATCGTCGGCAGAGACGGTCACCAAGACGCCCTTGGATACCCTGCCGAGGCTGTGCCCGCTCCTCCCGACTCGCTGGACCAGCGATGTCACCTGTCTCGGGGACATATACTGCACCACCAGGTCGACTGACCCGATGTCGATCCCGAGCTCCATGGTGCTGGTGCAGTTATGAGTCACGACTCCAGTAACAGCATAATTTTGAGTACCTTCAACCTCAAAATTCACGACGTTGGT
>Ga0208563_1000037_pt1 | contig 143057 bp, 124 predicted proteins | sample June2015DPH_17_1_2_FD_184717 | JGI IMG/M metagenome (GOLD analysis project Ga0208563, IMG submission 184717) | Peatland microbial communities from SPRUCE experiment site at the Marcell Experimental Forest, Minnesota, USA - June2015DPH_17_150... | ecosystem: Environmental > Terrestrial > Soil >... | reverse complement strand
AGCATTCCGAGTAATCCCGCGCGGCCGCTTCCCGCGCAACAACCGTTACAGAGTTCTCACCTCCAGCGATACTTTTCATGACTCACTTTCCAAACGATCTGCGCTCAACCACCTGTGCAGAGGTTCCTTAGGTGAATGCACCGGCGTTCAGGGGCGTGAAGACGGTGAACCAGACCACAAAACCAGCTGAACGGGAGTTCCCTTCCTGCGACACCATCGTCGTTCTCGCGCCGCACACGCACGCCGGCGCCACCATCCTCGCCAAAAACTCCGACCGCCCGCCGCGCGAATGCCAGCCGCTGTTTCAGTCGGCGCGCCGCGTCCATCCCCAAGGCGCGACCGTCCAATCCCAGTACCTCGAAATCCCGCAAGTCCCCGAGACCGCCGCCGTGATCGGCTCGCGCCCCTTCTGGCTTTGGGGTTTCGAACACGGCCTCAACGAGTACGGGGTCGCGATCGGCAACGAAGCCGTGCTCACGCGCGAGATACTCCCTTCGACGGGCTTGCTCGGGATGGATCTCGTCCGCCTCGGCCTCGAGCGTTCAAAGACCGCGCGCGAAGCGGCCGAAATTATCGGCGCGTTGATCGAGCGCTACGGGCAGGGCGGTTCCGCCTGGTACGACGTTGATTTCCGCTACAGCGGCGGATTCATCATCGCCGATCATGCCGACGCCTACGTGCTCGAAAGTTCCGGCCGCCAATGGAGCGCGCGCCGCGTCGCCGATCGCGCGTGCATCTCGAATTGCCTCACGATCGACACGGCCAGCCTCGGCTCGCATGATGTAGAAAGCTATGCGCGCGCTCGGGGATGGTGCGACGGCGAATCATCGTTCGACTTCGCCGCCGCATATTCGAACAAGGACGCGGACGATCCGCTGACTGCCCGCGGACGGCTGGCGCGCAGCCGCGAACTGGTCTCGCGAAACGGCCGCCGCACTATCCGCGAGATGCTCGCGATAATCCGCGATCACGGCGCGCGTGGCGAAACTCCGCCCGCCGGCGACCCCGCCGCGCGCGACGATTCTCCGACGCTATGCATGCACGGCTCAGCCGCCGGCACGACGGCCAGCATGGTCGCCGAACTCCCCGCGCCCGGCGCGGACACAATCCCCGTGCTATGGGCGTCGCTCGCCGCGCCGTGCACCGCGATCGCGTTTCCGCTGTTCGTGGCCGGGACGCTCCCGCCCGTTCTGGCCGCTGGCGGTGAAAGAGCCTCGTCCGACTCGCCATGGTGGCGCTTCAAGAAGATTCAGGATCTCGTCGCGACCGCACCTGAGCGCCTGGCGCCGATCGCATGGAAGCATTTCCGGCCGCTCGAGGCTGCGATGCTCGAGCGCGGCGCCGAGGTCAGCCGCCAGGCGCGCAAGCTCGACTCCGCCGCGCGCGAGAAACTGCTCGGCAGCTTCATGGCGCAGAATATCGTCCGCGTTCTCAACGCGCAGTCCGCCGCCGAATCTGAACTCACCCGCGCCGCGTCTCATTAGTACAAGCCCCCGTTGTTTGACAGCGACGGCATTCGCGTATGCTATGCGACATACGCTACGAATGACGCGTGGAGGTACGAGATGAAGATCGAATATGCTTTGCTTGCCGATGCGGCCCAGGCGGTTGGCGGCAAAGTCTTTGTCCTGGGCGGCGGCTGGAATTTGTTCCGAGCGGCAAACTACCCGGCGCCGGTTCATCTTGCCATCGCGATGGGCCTTGGTTTCACGTCCGATGAAGTCGGCATCAAATACCCGCTGAACGTTGTAATTGCCGACGAGGCCGGAGTTCCGATAATCCCGGAAATGAAAGGCCAGGTGGAAACTGGTCAGATTGCTCCGGATTTCCCCAAAGGGGCATCAGTGAAGATACCCGTCGCAATCAACGTCAACATGTCTCTTCCCCACCCCGGTACCTATGGAATCGTCGTGACGGCCGGTTCCTCAAAGGCTCAACTATCATTTGAAGCAATCTTTGCAGGTCAGAAGGTGCAGTTCGCGCCCGAGGGTTCCGCGCCAGAGCGCGGCAACTGAGCAGCATCATGATGCGATAGCGAAACCCCACCACCCCGCGCGCGGGGCTTGCTCCGCAGTCCGCATGGGCGCTACTCAAGAGATACCAGAGTATCAGGCCTGTCTGACGTGGCCGAATACTGGACGCACCGGTCACTGAAAAAGGAGATTTTCGAGCCAAATGGATTTTACCTGGACCCCTGAACAGGACGCTTATCGGATGGAAGTGCGGCGATGGCTCGACGAGAACCGCCCGCAAGCTCTCGGCAGGAGCGACGACATCGATTTCGGCGGCGACGACGCAATCTGGGCGCGCCTCAAGGCCTGGCACAAAAAACTCTACCACGCGGGATGGGCCGGTCTGACCTGGCCCAAGGAATACGGCGGACGCGGCGCCAGCTTCATCGAGCAGGTCATCTTTCAGCAGGAACTCGCCCGCCTCAACCTGCCGATGGGATGCAACGTGCTGGGCGTGATCATGACCGGGCCGGCCCTGATGCAATGGGGGACCGACGAGCAAAAAAAGCGCTACCTGAATCCGATCCTCGCCGGCGACGAGATTTGGTGCGAGGGGATGTCGGAGCCGGGCGCGGGCTCGGACCTCGCGTCGATCCAGTGCCGCGCTGAGCTCAAGGGTGACGAGTTTATCGTCAACGGCCAGAAGGTCTGGACCACGATCGCGCATCGCTCGGACTTCGTGCAGCTATTCGTGCGCACCGATCCCGACGTGCCCAAGCACAAGGGGATGAGCGCGTTGCTGGTCGATATGAAGGCGCCCGGCGTGAGCGTCCGTCCGCTCAAGCAAATCACCGGCGACAGCGAGTTCAACGAGATCTTTTTCGAGGACGTGCGCGTGCCCAAGGAAAACCTGCTCGGCCCGCTCAACATGGGATGGCAGGTGCTGGTCTCGACCCTGATGCACGAGCGGTTCGGAATCGGCGAGACGCTCGGCGGCACCGAACAGTTGCTCCATCAACTCGTCCAGATCGCCAAGGCCGTGAATATAAATGGCCGGCCCGCCATCGAGGACAACGACATCCGCCAGCAAATCGCGCAGTTCGCGATCGAAACGACCGCCAAGAAGTACAACGGCTTGCGCAGCCTCTCCAAGCGCCTCAAGGGTCAGCAGCCCGGACCCGAAGCGTCGATTTCCAAGCTGCTCTCGACCGACTTGGGCCAGCGGATGACCAAGTTCATCACCCGGCTGCTTGGCGAGTACGCGCTGCTCGAGCGCCATACCCCGTTCGCGCCCGAGGGCGACTGGATGCGCCGGATTCTGGGGTCGGAGGGAGTGACGATCGCGGGCGGCACCTCGGCGGTGCAGAAGAACATGATCGGTGAGCGCATCTTGCTGCTTCCCAAGGGCTGAGAATCATTCGATCCAATGCTTGCGAAGAGGCGGTTCATTCATTTGAGCCGCCTCTTTTTTTGCGCTCAATTCGCATTTCAAAATGAAAAGTTGCATCTTCCGGAAAAGTCAGGCAGGTTCTCTCGCAACTGAGAGCTGCCAAAGCTGACGCAAGGCTCTCGCAAGCCTGGAGGGGTCGAAGATGATTCCGAAATCTATCCGCTCGCTCGCGCGCAACCCTATCGTTCTGAGCGTGGCATTGTGTCTGGCGTTCGCGTCGCCGGCGGCCGCGGAAATTCCCGCCGCGCCAAAAATCGAAGGCGCCGACACGGCATGGTTGCTGCTCTCGGCCGCGCTGGTTCTGATGATGACGATTCCGGGACTCGCGCTCTTTTACGGCGGGATGGTGCGGCGCAAGAACGTGCTCTCGACGCTGATGCAGAGCTTCATCCTGGTCGGGATCGTGTCGATCCAATGGGTGCTGTTCGGCTACAGCCTGGCGTTCGCGCCCGGCAGCGCCTTGGTCGGCGCGCTTTCGTGGGCAGGACTAAGCGGCGTCAGCGCCTCGCAGCCGTATGCCGCCTATTCGGCGACGGTGCCGCATCAGGCGTTCATGATTTACCAGTGCATGTTTGCCGTGATCACGCCCGCACTCATCACCGGCGCGATCGCGGAGAGAATGTCATTCAAGGGGTTCCTGGTCTTCAGCATCCTCTGGATCACTCTGATTTACGATCCGCTGGCGCACTGGGTATGGGGCGTCGACGGATGGATTCACCAAATGGGCGCGCTCGATTTTGCCGGCGGCACGGTAGTCCATATCTCGTCGGGCGTCGCCGCACTCGCCGCCGCGCTGATGGTCGGTAAGCGCCGCGGCTACCCGCACGAGCCGATGCAGCCGCATAACCTGACGCTGACCGTCACCGGCGCGGGATTGCTGTGGGTCGGATGGTTCGGGTTCAACGCGGGGAGTTCGCTGGCGGCCAACGGCCTGGCGGTGTCCGCATTTGTCGCGACCCATCTCGGCGCGTCGGCCGCAGCGCTGACCTGGGTGGCGGCGGAATGGTGGATCGGCGGCAAGCCCACTGTGCTGGGCGTGGCGAGCGGCGCGGTGGCTGGCCTGGTCGCGATAACTCCGGCGTCGGGATACGTCGGCCCCGTCCCGGCGATAATCATCGGCGCGGTCGCGGGCGTGCTCTGTTACAGCGCGTGTCGGATGAAGTCGCGGTTCGGCTACGACGATGCGCTCGACGTGGTCGGCGTGCACGCAGTCGGCGGAATATGGGGCGCGCTTGCGACCGGGCTGTTTGCCAGCGTGTTGGTCAACGCCGCCGGCGCCGACGGTCTCTTCTATGGAAATCCGCGCCAACTATTCGTACAGGCGATAGCCGTCGTCGCGAGCATGGCGTTTTCGTTCATCGGCAGCATGATTCTGCTGAAAGTGACGGACGCACTGGTCGGGCTTCGCGTGGTGAACGAGTCGGAGCAGGTCGGACTCGACCTAAGCGAGCACGAAGAGGCTGCCTACGCCTTCGAAGCGTGAGCGCACTCGCTAGCGTTGCATCGCCTGGAAAGGATTTAAACCGGGATTGCCGAAGCTTAATACTTGACGGACGTTGAACCGCAGGTCGCTTATCGACTTCATGGCATCCATGTTTCGAATTTGTCGCGGGGAGCGGGCGGGTTAGCGCGGCCTCAAACGGTAAAGCCCCACTTCGGGATAGTCCGCGATCGTTGTGTCGGTGAAGTAGCGATGGGTCTCGGCGGCCTCCTGCCTAAGCACATTCTGCCATTCGCGGTTCCGCGGCTTCATTACCAGCGCGTACACCGGGCGTCCCTTCTTATCCTCCTCCGCGAGCTTGCGCGCTTCGGCCAGGTCGAGTTCGCCACCGGGGAACAGTATCGGCGGTATCGGCCCGGACCATCCTTCGGACTTTTTGTTGTAAAGCAAGTGCAGATGGTATTCGGTTACGAATTGCACTTGTAGGTCATTGTAAAGACTGTTGAGGCCGACAAATTCTGTTTGTTCCCCGCCCGCATAAAGCTCGAGCCATTGTAGAGAAATATCGCTGACCACCACGGCGTTCGTCAGCCGGGGCCGGATCGCGAGCACATCGGCGACCAGCTCCGACTGCAGTGGCAGGGGCATCGCGAGCCGGGAAACCGCCTGGACCACAATCGCGCCGGCGACAACCAGATCCAGGACAATCACCGCAAATCCCGCCCACCCCCGCTTAAGCCTTCGATTCGCGCTGACCAGGCCCCAGCCCGCTGCGGCAAAAACGATAAACAACGCCGGCAGTATGTAGCGGAGGTCCATAACGAAATAAGGGAGGTAAATAAGCAACAGCGCGGCAAGAAAACCCAAGCCCAAATACACCGCGCGCATCGTGCTTGCGTTGCGCTTGCTGCGGATGGCGAAGAACACGCCCAACCCTGCGAAGACCGCCACTGGAAACGGGTAGAAAGCGTAGTGCGCGTGAATTAAGCTTTGGAGTTCCGTACGCAAAATAAGCTTGCCGAGGATGCCGTCGAGACCAAGCATTGCGATAGCGTAAGTGACAAGATTTCCCTGTTGATAGGCCGTACCTGAGGGCAGAAACAGGAAGCGCAGCTCAAAGGCCGTGAAAACTGAGCTGTGGTGCTCCGGCAGCCAGAACGCGTAACCGCTTGAGAGCGGCGAACCGAGGTAGTGCAGATTTACCCAGGCCTGCAATCCTGGAAACGGGAGCAATCCGATCGCGAACGCCATCACTTGCGCCAGCCGCAATCTGCGCGGTTGGACGAGCAGAGCCGCCGCGAGCATTCCAGCCAAAATGGCAACGTTGGTGACGCGGATTGTGACGGCCAAGCCGGCCAGCAGCCCGCACAGCGCGGATGCAACCAGGCTTTCTTTTCCCTCAGCATACAAAAATGCCAGTACCGCGAGGATTACGACGGCAAGCGCAGGAACGTCACTCATCACGTAGGTGGAAGACCCGAGGAAACGCGGCGATGTAGCCAGTAGCAAGCCGGCCAACACCGCGCTTGGCCTGTCGAACACCCACAGGGTCAGAATGTAAAGCCCGGCTATTGCGACCAATGCTGTCAGCGTCGTAACCAGGCATAGCCGCTCGGGCCTATGGCCCAGAAGTGGATACGCCGCGGCCAGGATGAGTGGATAACCGATCGTATAGCGGGGCGGATAAGTATTCCCCCCGAAATGGAGCACCGGGCCCAGGCCGCGATCCAGGTTTACCGCAATCGCCGCGTATTCAACGCCGTCAGGCATCGGCCACAATTCCTGGCCGGCGGCAAATCCCGTACGCACGATTAGGAGCAGCGCAAACCCGAGCAGGAGCGCGAGTATCGCCGCGTCGATTCCTTTGAAGCGAAAGACGGACGCTTCGCCGGCATCACCACCGGGCCGAGCGGATTCTGATGAAGCGGAATCCGAAGAATGTCGGGGTTTTACCCGGATCGATCCACTTCGGGAATGCACCTTGGCGCGTGTACTTCGCGACATTCACGATCCTCGGTGAATCACCTTGAATTAACCAGGATTTCCGTTTTGACTATCCGATTCCAACTCGTGGTCACCATATTCGCCGCGATCAGCTTCTGTTTGCTCTCTTCGGCGATGTGGCAGGTGTTCGCTAACATGCTACAAGCATCGATCGCGGTCAACGCAGCGACGGCGCTCTTGTTCATCCTCGCGCTCTGCGAAACGTGGTGGCAAGCGGAGCTCGACCGAGCCAGGAATATCGTGTGAGTGCGTTGAAATGGCATCCATGTTTCGAATTTGTCGCGGGTAGCGGGCGGGTTAGTGCGGCTTCAAACGGTAAAGCCCCACTTCGGGATAGTCCGCGATCATTTCGTCGGTGAAGTATCGATGGGTCTCGGCGGCCTCCTGCAAAAGCACATTCTGCCATTCACGGGTCAGCGGCTTCGCTACCAGCAAGTACACCGGGCGTCCCTTCTTATCCTCCTCTGCGAGCTTGCGCGCTTCGGCCAGGTCGAGTTCGCCACCGGGGAAAAGTATCGGCGGTATCGGCCCGGACCATCCCTCGGACTTTTTGTTCCGAAGCACGTACAGATGGTATTCGGTTACCGCTTGGTCGGGAACTTCTGCGGTATAAATATCGTTGAGGCCGACAAATTCGGTTTGTTCCCCACCCGCATAAACTTCGAGCCATTGTAGAGAAATGTCGCTGACCACCACGGCGTTCGTCAGCCGGGGCCGTATCGCCAGCACGTCGTCGACCAGCTTGGACTCCAGCGGCATCGGTACCGCAAGCCAGGAAACCGTCTGGGCCACAACGCCGCCGGCGAGTAGCACGTCTAGCACAATCACCGCAAATCCCGCCCATGCCTTCTCAAGCCTTCGATTCGCGCTGACCAGCCCGTAGCCCGCCGCGGCAAAAACAACAAACAACGCAGGCATAATGAAGCGGGGATCGACACAGAAATAAGGGAGGTAAATAAGCAATAGTGAGGCAAAAAAGCCTAAGCCGAGATACACCACGCGCATCGTGCTTGCGTTACGCTTGCGGCGAAGGGCGAAGAACACGCCCAGCCCTGCGAAGACCGCCACTGGAAACGGGTACAAAGCGTAGCGCGCGTGAACTAACGTTCGAAGCTCTGTACCCACGTAGCGCCAGTGATGTAACGTTCGGAGCTCCGAACTTACAGTAAGCTGGCCGAGGATGCCGTCGAGACCAAGCATTGCGATAGCATAAGAGACAAGATTTCCGTGCTGATAGGTCGGGTCCGACGGTACAAAGAGGTAGCTCAGCTTAAAGGGCGTGAAAAATGAGCTGTAGTACTCCGGCAGCCAGAACGCGTAACCGCTTGAGAGCGGCGAACCGAGGTAGTGCAGATTTACCCAAGCCTGCAATCCTGGAAATGCGCTGAATCCGATCGCGAACGCCATCACTCTCGCGAACTGCAATCTGCGTGGCCGGACGAGCAGCGCCGCCGCGAGCATTCCGGCCAAAATGGCGCCGTTGGTGATGCGGATTGTGACGGCCAGGCCGACCAGCAGCCCGCACAGTGCGGATGCAACCAGGCTTTCTTTTCCCTCAGCATACAAAAACGCCAGTGCAGCGAGGACTACGACGGCAAGCGCAGGAACGTCACTCATTACGCAGGTGGAAAGGCCGAGAAAATGCGGCGACGTAGCCAGCAGCAACCCGGCCAAAATCGCGCTTGGCCGGTCGAACGCCCACAGGGTCAGAATGTAAAGCCCGGCTATCGCGACCAATGCCGTCAGAGCAGTAACCAGGCAAAGCCGCTCGGGCCTATGGCCCAGAAGCGGATACGCCGCAGCGAGCATGAGTGGATAGCCAATCGTAAAGCGGCACGGATAAGTATTCCCCCCGAAATGGAGCACCGGGCCCAGGCCGCGATCCAGGTTTACCGCAATCGCCGCGTATTCAACCGCGTCGGGCATCGGCCAAAATTCCTGTCCGTTGACAAATCCCGTGTTCGCGATTAGGAGCAGCGCAAAACCGAGCAGGAGCGTGAGCAGCACCGCGTCGATCCCTTTGAAGCGAAAGACGGACGCTTCGGCCGCATTACCAACGGGCTGAGCGGGTTCTGATGCGGAAGAATGTCGCGGTTTTACCGGGGTCGATCCCCTTCGTGAATGCGCCTTGGCGCGCGTACTTCGCGACATTCAGGATCCTCCGTGAATCACCCTGAATTAAGTGCTTTTCTCGCGCGGGCGTGCGCGCCGAGCAACGTCAAAAAAATCTAGCGAAGCGTGAGCGCACTCGCTAGCGCTGCATCGCCTGGAAGATTAGCGGGCCGACCTCGGCCATCATCTCGCCCAGAATTTCATGCAGCGGCTTGCTCGGCATGGCGAGCTTTTCCGTCAGCGCTTTCATGACCGCCAAATAGCGCTGCTTCATCTCGGGGCTGATCGTTTCGAGCCTGACAGTCTCCATCGCCTCGACGAAGCGGACATGAATTTCGATGATTTCGAGGTCGGTTGGATCGGTGAACTTTTTTTTGTGAGCCACGTGCTTTACCTCATCGAAGAAACTCAGAACAGGTAGCGGCGGGTGTTGATGCTGATGAGAATGCCCATCGCCGCCATCATCGCGATCAGCGACGAACCGCCGTAACTCACCAGCGGCAACGTGATTCCCACCACCGGCAGCATCCCGGTCGCCATCCCGATGTTGACCGCCACCTGCCAGAAGACGATCGCCGTCAATCCGACCGCGAGCAACGCGCCGAAGCGGTCGCGCGCGTGTCTGGCGATCCATGCGCCGCGCGCAATCACGCTCGCGTACAATGTCAACAAAAGCAGCGCGCCTGCCAAACCGAACTCCTCGGCAAAAACCGCGAAGATAAAATCGGTGCTCTGCTCGGGCAGAAAATTCAGCCGCGCCTGCGTACCTTTCAGAAATCCCTTGCCGAATGGGCCTCCGGCGCCGATCGCGATTTCAGACTGGATGATGTGGTAGCCGGAGCCGAGCGGATCGGCCTGCGGATTGATGAAGCTGACCAGGCGCTGGCGCTGATAAGGCTTGAGATAGTGCCAGCTCAGCGGAGCCGCGAGCATCGCGGCCATCGCCAGCACCAGCATCGTGCGCAAATTCAGGCCGCTCACGAAAACCAGCGTAATGGTGATCAGCACGAGTATCAGTCCCGTGCCGAGGTCGGGTTGCTTGAGCACGAGTGCAGCGGGGATGCCGAGCAGGATGAACGGGATGATCAAATGGCGCAGGCCCCATCCGCCTTTGGGCGGATCCTCACGCAGATAGCGCACCATCACGAGCACGACGGCGAGCTTGGCCAGCTCGGACGGTTCGAGATGGAAGACGCCGAGGTTGATCCATCGGCGCGACCCGCCGGTGGCGTGGCCGGCGATCATTACGGCGATCAGAAGACCGATCACAACCACATAAAATGGGTAGGCGTAGGCCTGCAGAGATCGATAGTCGACAAAGACCGCGATGAGCATCACGACTGTCCCGGCTGCGATCCAAATCAACTGGCGAATTACCAGAGGGTCCAAGGTCCGATGCGCACCCGCGTACGACGCGCTGATGACGCTGACCAGCCCGATTCCGGCCAATGCAAGGACCAGGATGAACAGCGTCCAGTCGAAATGAAGTATGAACCTGCGATCGCCGCCCGCCATCAGGGCCGCACTCCTGTCATTGAGATGGCGAGGCGTTTTCGAGCACGCGCGCTATTTCAGGTTTGGGCGGCGGCGGATTGAGCTGGAAGTAGCGCTGGAAGACGTCGTGAATTACGGGCGCCGACGCGCTGCCGCCATGACCGCCGTGTTCGATGATGCAGGCTGCGGCGATGGTCGGATGATCCTTTGGCGCGAACGCGATGAACCATGCATGGTCTTTGAACTGGTCGGGCGTCTTGTCCTCTTCCTCGTTCTCGCCGACCGGAGCATTGCTGCCGACGACCTGAGCCGTGCCGGTTTTGCCGCATACGACGACACCGTCGAGATGGGCTTTGTGCGCGGTACCGCCGGCGCCGTTGACGACGTCGGCCATCGCGTCCTTGACGATTTCGAGGGCGTCGGGATCGATCTTGATTCGGTTCTCGATCACCGGCGGATACGACTTGGCGATGTTGCCGTCGAGTCCCTCTACGTACTTGACGAATTGCGGCCGATAGCGGATGCCGCCGTTGGCGACCTGGGCGGCGACCTGCGCCATCTGGAGCGGCGTGGTCGCGACGTAACCCTGGCCGATGGCGACTGAGAGCGTTTCCGCGGGATACCATCGCTCGTGGAAGCGCTTCTGCTTCCACGCCGATGACGGGATGGTGCCGGGATTCTCATGATCGAGATCGATGCCGCTCTTGATTCCGAGTCCGAGCTGATTGGACCATTTCGCAATCCGATCGACGCCAAGCTTTTGTCCGACGTTGTAAAAATAAACGTCGCATGAGCGCACGATCGCGTCGTGCAGCTCGATGGTGCCGTGGCCCTGATGGCGCCAGCAATGATACTCGCGTCCGCCGAACCACAACCCGCCGGGGCAATTGTAGGCAGTTTGAGGATTCAGCGTGCCTTCCTGGAGTCCCGCGATCGAATCGACGATTTTGAAGGTCGAGCCGGGTGGATAAATTCCCTGGATGACGCGATTTTGCAGTGGATGGTTCGGGTCGGTCGTCAGTTCGCGCCACGCCGACGCCTTCACGCCGCCGCCAAAGAGGTCGGGGTCGAAGGCTGGATGCGAAACCATCGCGAGCACGTCGCCGTTTCTCGGATCGAGCGCGACGAAGGCGCCATTCTTCCCGGCCATCGCCTGTTCCGCGGCCTGCTGGAGATTGAGATCGATGGTCATGACGATGCTTTCGCCGGGCGTGTCGCCAATTTCCTTGAGCACGCGGAGCCGCCGCCCGACGGCGTCAACTTCGATCTCCTGTCCGCCGGCGTCGCCGCGCAGAAAACTCTCCCACACGCGCTCGAGGCCGAATTTTCCGATCTCGTCGCCCATGTGGTAGTCGGCCCGCTGCTTGAGGTCGTTCTTGGTCACCTCGCCGACGTAGCCGAGCAGATGCGCGGCGAGCTGGCCGTACAGGTAATGCCGCGCGGGGGTGATTTGGAGACTGACTCCGGGTAGGTCGAGCTGATGCGCCTCGAGCGCCACCACCTGTTGCCATCCAAGACGCTCGGCGACGGTGACGGGCTCGTAGGGCGGGCGCCCCTCCTCGTCAGCATCGGAAATTTTGTCCGCGATGTGATCTCCGCCGGTGTAGCGCTCGAGCCTTTCGATCGTGAGTGAAAGATTGTCGGAATCCTCGGGCACGAGCTGCGCGTCGAACGACGGTTTCGTGTCGACCAGCGGACGGTGATTGCGATCGAAAACCAGACCGCGCGGCGCGGGCACGCGTTCGATGCGAATCCGGTTGCGATCGGCCAATTCGACATTTTCCTGATGATGCAGAATCTGCAGGTAGTACAGGCGCACGGAGACCAGTCCGAGAATCGCAAACATCAGGGCGGTCAACGCCGCGATTCGCGGTTCCAGCAGCGGAACGGGCCGATTGCTTTTAGGGATGTGGAACTTCGCCACTGATGCTTTCCCGAACTTACAATCTATTCGCGCATCGGCCGCACAGGCAATCCCGTCATCCGCTTGCTTGCGGCCAGCATCGAAAAGATGAACGGCGCGACTATCGCGGAGATGGCGGCCTCGAGTGTCAGTCCCGGAAGCAGCGCGCCGGTGTGGGAATGTGCGCTGAAGCCGTCGGCGAGGGCAACTGTTGCCAGCGCGGTCGCGATCACGCCGAAGAACACCACGGTCGCGCCGACCAACGCGTTGGTCACCATCAGCCGGGTCGAAATCTCGTAGCTCACGACGAAGACCATCGTCATCATGAAAGCGTTGAGGCCGGGATGCGAGCCGGCGAGTGCGTCGGTCGCGTAGCCCATCGCGAACGCCAGCATCGCGGGCAGGACGCCATGATGGCGCAGGCCGAGATCGACAACCAGTATGATGATCAGGTTCGGAATCAGTGCGCGAAAAGAAACCATGTGCGGGACCGCGGATTCAAACGCCAATCCCAGCACCAGGAACACCGCGAACAGCAGGATGAGGCGCAAATCCGTCAGCTCTTGCCCGAGTCGTCGAGGTGAGGCGGCGGCTGGGTGACGATCAGCACTTGTTCGAGTTGGCGAAAATCGACCGCTGGTTCGATTCTTACGCCGAGGAACAAGCCAGGCGCCCCGCGGTGCACGCCTATAATCGTTCCGACCAGCAGACCACGCGGGAAAATTCCATCGAGGCCCGAGGTCACGATAGTGTCGCCGATCCGGATGTCCTGCGAGCGATCGGCGTACTTCAGGATCAATCCATCGTCGACCAGCCCGGCGACGATTCCGCGCGCGCGCGAGCGTTGATCGAAACCGTCGAGCGCGGAGTTGTGGTCGTCGATCAACAGCACGCGCGAGGCGTGCGGACTGATGGCGATGATCTTGCCGACCACGCCCTGGTTGGCGAGCACGGCCATGCCGGGACGAAGTCCGTCGCTGGAACCCGAGGCGAGAATCAGGGTGCGTGAAAGGCCGGTGGCGTCGCTGCCGATCACGTTGGCGGCAACTGCGTTGGCGCCGAGCACGTCCTTGAGTTCGAGCATTTCGCCGAGGTGCCGATTTTCGACCTCGAGCTCGGCCAGGCGCGCGCGATCGCTCTTGACCCGCGCCAGCTCGTTGCGCAGACGGGCGTTTTCCTCACGCACATGAAACAGGTCGAGGTAGTCGGTGACGATCGATGAAGCGCCGTCGCTGAGACGGGTGAATGCAGCGTCGATCGGACTGACGATTTCCAGAAATGCGGACTCCGGACGCGCCGCGAGATCGCCGGGCCGGACTCCGGTCGAGATCAGATGCAGCGACACAATAAGCAGCGCGCCGCTGGTCAGCAGCACGCGGTTACGCCAGAGAAAGCCGCCTCTCACGTCAATACGGGCCGACGCGCCGGCTCAAGACTCAGGAGATATGCGGCGAGTCGATCAGTCAACGGTCACGTCGCGCAGCAGCGACAGTTCGTCCAACACCTTGCCCGCACCCATCACGACCGCGGTCAGCGGATCGTCGGCCAGCGTGACGGGCAGACCGGTCTCCTCGCGCAGCAGTACGTCGAGGTTGCGCAGCAGAGCGCCTCCGCCGGCCAGCACTATCCCCTTGTCGACGATGTCGGAGGCGAGTTCCGGCGGCGTGCGCTCGAGCGCGATGCGCACCGACTCGACGACCTGGCGCACCGGTTCCATCAGCGCCTCGCGGATCTCCTCGTCGGTGATCTCGATAATCTTGGGCACGCCGGCGACCAGGTCGCGGCCCTTGATCTCCATGGTCTGAATCTCGTTGCCGGGGTAGGCCGAACCGATGGTTATCTTGATCAGCTCGGCGGTGCGCTCGCCGATCAACAAATTGTACTTGCGCTTGATGTGCTGGATGATCGCCTCGTCCATCTTGTCGCCCGCCACGCGCACCGAACGCGAGAAGACGACGCCGGCCAGCGAGATGACGGCGACCTCGGTGGTGCCGCCGCCGATATCGACGATCATGTTGCCGGTCGGCTCGGTGATGGGAAGGCCGGCGCCAATCGCGGCCGCCATCGGCTCCTCAATCAGATAGACTTCGCGCGCGCCGGCCGACTCGGCCGATTCGCGGACGGCGCGTTTCTCGACTGCGGTGATTCCGAACGGCACGCAGATGACAATGCGCGGGCGCGGACGCACGAGCGTCTTGCCCGAGTGAATCTTCTGGATGAAGTAGCGCAGCATGTTCTCGGTGATCTCGAAGTCGGCGATCACGCCGTCCTTGAGAGGCCGGATGGCGACGATCGAGCCCGGCGTGCGGCCGAGCATCTTTTTCGCCTCGGAGCCGATAGCCAGTACGCGCCGCGAGCCGCGCGAATCTTTCTGCACCGCGACGACCGAGGGCTCGTTGCAGACGATGCCTTCGCCCTTGACGTAGATGAGCGTGTTGGCGGTGCCAAGATCGATCGCGAGATCGTTGGAGAACCAGCCGAAAATTGAATTGAGGATCACGAATTTTGCCCCTTGCCTGCCCGGTTCAGGCCTGGATGCCGACGCCAAGACCCGGCCCGAATACCACCCCAAGACGCGGCCCAAATGTTGAAGAATTCTCTGGCGGAGAGGTTTGGGTCCGTCGGACTACCGTTGTGCGACACGCTAACAGAGGACGGGCGGCGCAGGCAAGCAACCGGCCGCAATTGGTACTGTCTGAATTCGGCGCTGAGTGTCTGAATTTGGTAGTGTCTCAGTTTGAAATCGGTGGTCGAAATGCGCTCCAGATAGTAACGCAAGCGACCAAAATTACCCACGCCAGCCCTGCCAATCGAACCTTAAACGGCGTGGTTCGCTTAAAAGCATTTCGCGGACTTGGATAGAACCGACAGTAGAAACGTATCACGCTTCGAGGCGCGACCACCCACCAGAGGCCGAAAGAGGCGAAGGCGAGCATGGGTACTAGATCACTCGTTTTCACGGTTTGCTTCCCATTCGTCCACGATTCCAGCCAAATCCTCGAACGAGAATAGATGATCGACAACGCCCGATTCCATCGCGGGCGTGACCCGCAGTGTTTTGTGAATACGGACGAAGTTGTACCATGCGGCGTAGAGCGCAACCATGTGACAGTGATTCTCAAACTTCTTTGAGAACGCATTGGTCAGGCGCGTAAAGCGGCGCATGTGCATCCGCATCGTGAGATTTGCGCGTTCGACGTAGCTCGTATTGATGTGATCGCGATCGGGATTGCCGTGAACGATTCTGCTTTCCGCACTAAGGCAAACCGGCGGGGTATATCGCCGCTCGCCTTCTGGCGGCGTGCCGTACATTTTCACGAGCATCGCGTAATCAATGTCGCCACCAAACGCCGCTTCTACCGCGTCCAGATACGCACGATGGCCGTCCGTCGTTAGCTGCACTCGATTGACAAGGCGGCTCGCCACGTCGCGCATAAACGTATTCGCCGCGTCCGCGCCGCGCGATCCGATGAACCACGAGATCAGCAGTTTGCTATCCGCGTCGATGCCCGTCCAAGTCCATGTATCGCCAACACGTTCTGGCCGTTCATGCTTTTTCTGGCGCGCCCGCGCTTCCTTCATCTCGACAAACGACCAAATCTCATCGCACCGCACGCGCTTCGACTGCACGTTGCGGACGGTTCGATCATGGAAGTCAGCGCACGCCTGACCCGCCAGCACTAGCTCGCGCGTCACGGTGTTGATCGAAACATCGACCAGCCGCGATACAGAACGCATCGATGATCCTTCGCAGAGAAGGGAAAGAATCTGAACGCGCTTGGATATGGGCAATCTGTTCATGAGGACATAATATGAACTTTATGCTTGGGTGTCAAGCAGATAGTTCATTTATTAGAGCATTGATTAATATTAGAGTTTGGACTACAAGATACTAAATCTGATCAAGTGAGAAAAAAGGTGCAAGACGATACGCCAATCCCGCAGAATCCCTTTCGACCCGGAGCTGGTCAGAAACCGCTCTATCTTGCCGGTCGCAGCGATGAGCAGGACCAGTTCGCAAAGATGCTCAAGCAAAATCCAGTCACGCAAAATGCCATCGTGACCGGGCTTCGCGGCGTCGGGAAAACTGTACTTCTTGAGGAGTTCAAACCCATTGCGCAAAAGAGTGGATGGCTCTGGACCGGAAACGATTTGTCAGAGTCGGCGAGTCTAACTGAGGAACGAACGGCGCGACGATTGTTGGTTGACCTTTCGACTCTACTTGGTCCGATCATTGAGTATTCAGACAAACAACGAATCTTGCCAGGCTTCACAGCGATTCATGCACCGACAAATCGGCCCCTGAAATTTGAAGACCTTTGGTCAGCTTTCGAGCGCACGCCCGGAAACACTGATGATAAGCTCAAGGCAGTCTTCATTTCAGCTCGGCAATTACTAGAGAGTGCGCCAGTGAACGGCGTTGTATTCGCATATGATGAAGCGCAAAACCTGACTGACCACGCCTCCGCCAAGGAATATCCGCTGTCATTGCTTCTTGACGTTTTTTCTTACCTTCAGCGACAACCATCACGCTTCCCTTTCATGTTGGTACTGACGGGCTTGCCCACCCTGTTCCCAAGATTGAATCAGGCTCGCACGTACAGCGAGCGAATGTTTCATGTGATGTATCTAAGGAAACTGAGCGAAAAGCAGGCGCGCGACGCGATCATTAAGCCGATAGAATTAAGCAAGAGCACTCTACATTTCGCCGAATCCACTATCAAGAATATCGTCGAATTGTCGGGCTGTTACCCGTTTTTCATTCAGTTCATCGCGAAAGAGGTATTCGACGCTTGGATTGGCAAGATCAAAATCGGCCTAGCGCCGTCCGTACCAATCGACGAGATAATGGAAAAGCTGGACGAGGACTTTTTTGCTCCTCGATGGCTGCGGGCTACCGACCGCCAGCAGGATTTTATGAAAGTCATCGCTACCCTGCCGAAGGCGGAAGAGGAGTTCGGCACTCAAGAAATCGTCACCGCATCGCGCCAAATTCTCGTGAAGGGATTCACCCATAGTCACGCCACTCAAATGCTCAAGGCGCTCGGCGAGAAGGGTTTAGTATATCGCAGTCGATATGGTGGCTACAGTTTTGCTGTACCGTTATTGGCGCGGTTTATTAACCGGCAATCTTGGGATCAAACCTCTATACGGAATCGGACTGCTTGACCCATCGGGATCGCGCTGCTTTCTGAGCAATCTCCGTGCGACGATTTTTGCTCAATTTTTTCGCCCGCGCTTTCCCACCCTTCAACCCGCCCTTGCGGGCGTACTCTTTCCCCGGCTCAAGCGGATTGTCCTGAATCTCGCCCGTGGCGATCTGCATCACGCGGACGGCGTTGCCGATCGCGTCAGCGGGGCGCTTCTGGCCTTGCGGTCCTTTGGGCATGTACGCATTATCGCACAGTCGGATCGCGGGCGCACGGATTTTTCAAGAGGTCAGATTCTCAAACTGAGACACTACCAGCAACCGGGCGCAATTGCGCCCGCGAAAGGCAGTCAAGTATGATGACACCTCAATGTTAGAAGGAATCCGCCGTTACCAGTACTCGTGGCAAGTGCAAGTCACCTTCGCCTTCCTGGCGATTATTATGGCGTTCTGGGGTTTTGGTGGCGGTGGATTGTTCAATACCGTCCATCCCATCGCGACCGTTAATGGCCGGCAAATACTCGGCGACCAAGTCGATCGCGAAGCCACCCAACTCCGCCAGACCGTGCAACAGATGTACGGCGCCAACGCGCAGGCCGTGCTCAAGAGCATCAACATTCGCCAGGAAGCGGTGGACAGGTTGATCGAGCAACAACTGATCGGCGAGGAGGCGCGCCATCTCGGCATCAGCATCAGCGACGAGGCCCTGCAGGATAAAATCGGCAAGGAGCCCGTTTTTCAGCGCGACGGCCAGTTCGACTTCGATACTTACCAGGACGTGCTGCGCAACAACAATCTGCAGCCGAGTGAGTACGAAACCGCCGAGCGCGACCGCATGATCGCCGACACGCTGCGCAACATGATCGACGCCGGCGTGCAGGTGAGCGACGACGAGGCGCGCCACGCCTACAATCTTCGCAACGAACGGATCGGATTGCGCTACGTCGAGATACCCTCCAGCGATTTCACCGCAAAGGTCTCGCCTACCGAAAGTCAGATCGCCGACTACTACAAAAAGAACGCCGAGCAATTCCGTGAGCCCGAGCGCGTCAAGCTGACCTACGTCCACTACGAGCCGCTCGTGCTGGGTGCCAAGTACACGCCGCCCGACAAGGAAATCCAGGGCTACTACAATCGCAACGCCAAGACCCGCTTCACGCATCCCGACCAGGTTCACGCGCGGCACATCCTTATCGAGGTCCCCTCGGGCGCGACCGACAAGGAGAAGGCCGCGGCGAAGACCAAGGCGCTCGACGTGCTCAAGCAGGCGCAATCGGGGGGCGACTTCGCAAAGCTGGCGGCGAAGTATTCGGACGATCCGTCCAACAAGCTCCAAGGCGGCGACCTCGGGACGTTTGGGCGCGGCCAGATGGTCAAGCCGTTCGAAGACGCGGTGTTCGCGATGAAGCCGGGACAGATCGCGATGGTCGAGACGCGCTTCGGCTTTCATGTCGTCAAGCTCGAGGAGTTTAAGCCCGCGCATACCGACACGATTGCCGAGGCGAAGCCAGAGATAATTGACGAGCTGCGCACGCAGGCCGGAGCGAAGCTCGGGCGCGCGGCGGCGCAGGAGGATCTGACGGCTGCGCTCGCGGGCGCCAGTTTGCAGGACCTTGCGAAGAAGCGGGGGATCGACGCGGTCGAGACGCCGCTGTTCGCGCAGGGTGAACCGGCCGGCGGCGCCGAGCGGGACCGGGAACTGATGGAGGCGGCGTTCAAGCTCGAAGCGGGGCAGGTGGCGCTTGTGCCGGAGAAGGGCGCGCCATACGTGATCAAGCTGTCGGCGAGGCAACCGTCGCGAATTCCCGCGCTGAAGGAGATCGAGCCGCAGGTGCGTGAGGCGCTGATTCGCTCGACGGCCGAAGCCGAAGCGAGCCAGCAGGCGCAAAAGGTACTCGCCACGATCAAGAGCCCGGCCGATTTTGACAAAGCCGCGGCCGCCAACAAGCTCGCGATTAAAAATGTCGATCCGTTTCTGCGCGCCGACCATAAAGTCCCCGGTATCGGCGAGTTTCCCGAGGTGACCGACGCCGCCGCGGTCGTGCCGACGATTCCGGGCGTGATCGATCGCGCGATGGAGAATGGCGGCAATTCGTACCTGTTCGAAGCCGCCTCGCGCGCCGAACCTACCGACGACGAATGGAAGAGCGCGCAGAAATCGTTCATGCAGGAATACGTCGAGCAACGCCGCGCGCAGGCATGGACGCGCTTCCTCGATCAACTCAAAGAACAGGCCAAGATACAAATCGACTCCGAGCAGCTCGCATCCACCGGGTCGTCAACGTGAAGGAGCGCGCCGGGCGCGCGGCATTGCCAGGGATGAGTTCCGATTCTTCCGATTCCGACGAGACTGCGTCGCGCAACTCAGCGGGCGTCGATACGCACGAGTTTTTCCTTCCCGGCGCGGTCGCCACCGGCGCGGGCGTGAGCGCGCTGCTGATCCACGGTCTGACCGGAACTCCATACGAGATGCGCTACCTCGGCGAGCGGCTGGCGGCGCGCGGCGTGCGCGTGCGAGGCGTTAAGCTGGCAGGTCACGCCGGAACGCCCGAGGAGTTGGGGGCGGCTGGTTACGACAACTGGTACGAAAGCGTCGTCGCCGGCCTGGAGGAGCTGCGGCAGTTCGGCGAGCCGAACGTGGTGGTGGGACAGTCGGCGGGAGCTGTGCTGGCGGCGCGGCTGGCCGCCGATCAGGGCGAGGCGATCGCGGGACTCGCGATGCTTGCGCCAGCGTTTTTTCTGCCGACCTCAACGACCATCATGCTGCGCGGTATGCGCGGAGTGCTCGGCTCGATAGTTGAGAGGATCTACCTGCTCAATCCGGGCGGGTCGGATATCCACGATGCGGCTGCCCGGTCGGTGCATCCCACCTGCCGTTTGATGCCGTTGTCGGCGCCGATGAAGCTGCTCGATTTAAGCGCGGTGGTGAAGCCGATGCTGGCGCGTATCACGCAGCCCGCGCTGGTGATGCATGCCAGGCGCGATCACACGGCCCCGATGCGGAAAAATATCGACTACGTGATGAGAGGCCTTGGCAGCAGGGAGAAGCGCGCGGTTGAGCTCGACGAGAGCTACCACGTGATTACCGTGGACAGCGAGAAAGAGCGCGTCGCCGGCGAGGTGATCGAATTCGTCGAGCGGTTTCGAGTCGCGCCGCAAAAGCGCGCGGCGGGCTAGAGTCGCGGCGGCGCGCCGGGTCAGCTCTGCGCGTCGTAAAATTCTTCGAGCAGGTACTTCACATCGGGACGGCCGAGCACCTCGATGAAGCAGATCTCGTCGTCGGCGTTCAGATCGATGATGACCTGACCTTCCATCGATTGCAGCTCGACATAGTTGGCGACCTTGACTTCGACGGCGGTCGCGAAGCTGGCACAATTCTCGTCGCCACAGTCGCAGACCGACTCGATTCTCAGAGCGCGCAGCCTGGATTCCAGCGGATCGGCGCCCTGCTGCTTGAGCAGATAGACCATCTCCTCGAGCAGGTCGGGCAATACGTCGTTCATCATGGGTGCAGCCATGGCGTTTCCAAGGGTAGTGGATTCGCCACGCGGATTCCAAGTGAAAAGTGGCAGGGGTGACCGCAGGGGTGACCCCTGCACTCAGTATTAAGGCCGCGCTCCGTTGTCGCGCGCTTAGCTGGCTTGACTAGGTGCGCCACCGTATTTATGTTCAAACTGCGACCGAGCCCAGCAGGAGATAAGTCCCGATGTCCAGCGACAAAATCGTTCATGTTACCGACGCGAGCTTCGACGAGGAAGTTCTGAAATCGTCCACTCCGGTTTTGATCGATTTCTGGGCGCCGTGGTGCGGACCATGCCGCACGATTGCGCCGATACTCGAAGATCTCGCAGGCGAGTATTCCGGGCGTCTCAAAGTCGTGAAGATCAACGTTGACGACAATCCGCAGACGCCGGGGCGTTACGGCGTTCGGGGCATCCCCAACCTGCTGATCATCAAGGGCGGCCAGGTCAAGGAACAAATCATCGGCGCGGTGCCCAAGGGCAGACTGGTCCAGGCCGTGGACAGCGCAATCGCGTAAGGCAGCGAACACAAAATTCCCCGATCATTTCGTGGCGGGTGAGGGCGATGCAACCGGCGACGGCGCGGAGTTCGCGCCCTTCATCGCATTCTGGACCCAGTATTTCATCAGGTCATCGCGATTGCGCTCGTAGGCGAGTCGCGCGTCGGCGGGGATGTACCCCACCAGCATCTCGTTGTAGGCCAGCAGCATCGGCACCAGTTGCGAGTTGCGCAGGATAGCCGCGTCGGGCGGCAACACGGCAGCCAGCAGCATTACGGCCAGACCCGCAAAGACAGCCGCGATTCCCGCGCCGAGCAGGCCGCCGGCCAGGCGATCCAGCGGACTCAGGTGAGCAATCTGCATCAGTCGGATCGCCGACGAGCCGACTATCTCCACGGCCGTGAAGATCAAGGCGAAGATCGCGACGTAGCCAACTACCGCGCCGACTGCGTGCGAGGATCCGAGCTGCGTCTGGGCGAACGAACCGGCCTTGGTGTAATAGAGCGACGCGAAATAGACGGCTGCCGCCAGCGCCACCACCGACGTCACCATCCTGAGTGCGCCCCTTTGCAGTCCGTAGATTGCCCCGACCGCAAGCAGCACGATCCCCGCATAGTCGAGCCCGTTCAGCCCGTTCATCCGCCTCCTCTCCCGCTATCGAGCCTAGCTGATGAACGCAAAGCGCGCGACGCGTGCGCGCTCCTGTACTTGTGCGGCGATATGCTTAAATGGGCGCATGGCGCGAGTTTATATCGAAGAACTGTCGCATCATGCGGGAAACCGGGTCACGCTCAAGGGCTGGCTCGCGGGCAAGCGCTCGAGCGGCAAGATACATTTTCTCCAGGTGCGCGACGGCACGGGAGTATGCCAGTGCGTGGCGTCGCTCGCCGATCTCGGCGCGGACCGTTTCGCGGCGGCGGATCACATGGGGCAGGAAACCTCGCTCGAAGTGACCGGCATCGTGCGCGAAGACAAGCGCGCGCCGGGCGGATTCGAACTCACGTTGAAGTCAATCGAGATCGTGTCGCCGGCGACCGACTATCCGATCACGCCCAAGGATCACGGCGTTGCGTTTTTGCTCGACAACCGCCATCTGTGGATCCGCTCCTCGCGCCAGCACGCCATTTTGCGCGTGCGCAGCGAAGTGGAATCGGCGTGCCGCGATTTTTTCCACGAGCGCGGCTTCGTGTTGTTCGACGCGCCGATTCTGACCCCGACTTCATGCGAAGGGACCACCAACCTGTTCGAGCTCGACTACTTCGGCGAGCGCAAGGCGTACCTGACCCAGAGCGGACAGCTCTACGCGGAAGCGGGCGCGCTCGCGTTCGGCAAAGTGTACTGCTTCGGCCCGACGTTTCGCGCCGAGAAATCCAAAACGCGGCGGCATCTGACGGAATTCTGGATGGTCGAGCCCGAAGTCGCGTACTGCGACCTCGACGGCGACATGGAGTTGGCCGAGCAGTTCGTGTCCTACATCGTCGGCCGCGTGGTCGAACGCCGTGGCGCCGAGCTGAAGACGCTCGAGCGCGACACGACCAAGTTGCAGTCTGCGGCGCAGCTTCCGTATCCGCGCATCAGCTACGACGAAGCGATCGAGCGGCTGAAGAAGAAAGGCGTCGCGGTCAACTGGGGCGACGACTTCGGCGGCGACGAGGAAACCGCGCTGTCCGAGGAATTCGATCGCCCCGTAATGGTGCATCGCTATCCCACCGCGTGCAAGGCGTTCTACATGAAGCAAGACCCCGCGCGTCCCGGCGTCGCGCTATGCGTCGATATGCTCGCGCCCGAGGGCCATGGCGAGATCATAGGCGGCGGGCAGCGCGAGGATGACTACGAAACGCTGCGCACCAAGATCACGTCGCACGGGCTGCCGCTTGCGCCCTTCGAATGGTACCTCGATCTCCGCCGCTACGGCTCGGTGCCGCACGCGGGCTTCGGGATGGGCATCGAGCGCATGACGGGATGGCTGTGCGGGATTCATCACATCCGCGAGACGGTGCCGTTCCCGCGCCTGATGGAGCGGCTTGAACCGTAGTGTACCTCCCTCGGACCATCCGTCATCCTGCTGAGCTACGCGAAGGATCTCGCGCGTAAGCGCGCCGGCCTCTCCCATTGCCGTCGCCATGTGGATATACATATTGCAGAAATATGGCTCGGACTGTGACATTGCGGCTGGCGCGATCGCTGCTCCCGATTTTGATGCCGCTCCTTTGCTGCCTCGCGCTGCCCGCCGTCGCGCATTCGCAGGCGGACCAGTCCGTGTACACCGACGCCCTCGTCAACGGCTGGCAGGACTGGAGTTGGGCGACGGTGAATTTCAGCAACAGGCAGCCGGTCCAGTCCGGCGCCGACTCGATCAGCGTCAGCGCGGGCCCGTACCAGGCGCTCTACCTGCATCACGACGCCTTCGATTCCAGCCTATACACCAATTTGGTTTTCTGGATCGACGGCGGCTCGACCGGCGGCCAGTTGCTGCAAGTCCAGGCGACGCTCAACGGCACGGCGCAGACTATCGTGACTCTGCCTCCCCTTGCGGCGGACATCTGGCATCAAGTCACCATTGCGCTGTCTTCGCTGGGTGTGCAAAACCAACCGAACCTTGACGGATTTTGGATCCAGGACCGCAGCGGCACGACGCAGCCGACATTTTTCGTGGACACAATCTCATTCACGGCGCAACCGCCGCCCAGCGTGGTGAATGTTACGGTGAGCGCGACGGAAGCGGTGCGAGTCGTCGATGCGCGGCATTTCGGAGTCAACACGGCGGTGTGGGACTCGATCCTGGATACGAGCGCGACGACCGATCTGCTGACCGGGATGGGCGCCGGGGCGCTGCGATTCCCCGGCGGTTCGCTCTCCGACGATTACCACTGGGCCACCAACACTACAGACAGCAACACATCGCCATGGGCAACGTCGTTCGACATGTTTGCCCAGGTTGCCACCACTATCGGCGCGCAGGCCTTCGTCACCGCCAACTATGGATCGGGCACGCCGGCAGAGGCGGCCTCATGGGTGCGGGAATCCAATGTCACCAATCACTACGGGTTTAAGTATTGGGAAATAGGTAATGAGTGCTATGGCTCATGGGAGACTGACAATAACACTGTCCCACACGATCCCTACACCTATGCGCAGCGTTTCCAGCAATACTACACCCAGATGAAGGCGGTGGACCCGACTATCAAAATCGGCGCCGTGGCGGTTCCTGGCGAGGACAGTTACGCGAACAACACCAATCATCCGGTGGTCAATCCGTGCACCGGAGTAACGCACAATGGCTGGACGCCCGTGATGCTCGCGACGATGCGCAGCCTGGGCGTAACCCCGGATTTCCTGATCTACCATCGCTATGCGCAATCGCCGGGTGATGAGAGCGATCAAGGACTGCTGCTTTCCAATAGTACATGGAGCACCGACGCTGCCGATCTTCGCCAGCAGCTCAACGATTACCTTGGCGCCGCCGTGGCTCCTGGCGTTGAACTGGACAACACCGAGAACAACTCCGTCTCTTCCAATCCCGGCAAGCAGACGACCAGCCTGGTGAATGGGCTGTTCCTGGCCGACAGCATTTGCGCCGCGATGAACACCGAGTTCAACTCAGTTACCTGGTGGGACCTGCGCAACGGCCAGGAAACCGGCAATAACAATGCCTCGACTCTCTATGGATGGCGCCAATACGGCGACTATGGCGTCGTGGACAGCGCGGACCCGCCCGGCCCGGCGGACACCTATCCAACATTTTATGTCGAAAGGCTGCTGCAACACTTCGCACGTGGCGGCGACCAGTTAGTCAGCTCTGCGAGCGACTATCCGCTGCTTAGTGTGTGTGCGGCGCAGCGGACTAGCGGAGGGTTGACACTGCTTGTCGTGAACAAGAGCGCGAGCAACGCACTCAACGCGAATATCACTATCAGCGGCGCGACGCCGGGTAGCACGGGCACCCTGTATTCCTACGGCATCCCGCAAGACAACGCGGCAAAGATGGGCGTCGGCTCAGCCGATATCGCGACCAGTCCCGTGACGGGGCTGTCGACAGCATTTTCGCACAGCTTTCCCGCCTACTCGGCCAACGTGATCGCATTTGGCGGCAGCGGAGCACCTTCGCCGACGCCCACCGCGACTGCGACGGCAACGCCGACCAAGACTGCGACGCCGACCGCGACGGCTACAGCCACTGCGACCGCGACGGCCACCGCAACGAAGACGGCGACGCCGACCGCGACGCCGACCCCCAACGGCAGCGCCGCGCCGGCAACGCTTTCGTTCGGCTCCGAAGTTGCCGGGCAGACCTCGGCAACCAAGACCGTCACGGTGACGAGCAAGAGCAAGGCGCCGCTGAGCATCACCAACGTATTTGTGACAAGCACTGACGGCTCGGCAAGCGCTGAGTTCAACGTTACCGGCGGGTCGTGCGGCTCAACGGGTTACCCTTACACTGTGGGGCCGTCCCCGGACACTTGCACAATCACCGTCAGCTTCACGCCGAGCGCGATAAGCTTGGCCACCAACGACCGCACCGGGCGGCTTACGATCGCGGATGATGCCCCGGCGGGCACGCAGACCATCAACATGCAGGGGACCGGCGCCGTCGACGTGACTACTTCACCCGCAAGCGTGACGATCAATAACGAGCAGTTCGGCAAAACGGTCACGAAGTACGCGACGATAACCAACAAGCAGTCGTCGTCGATCACGCTGACCCCGGGCATCTCGCAAACCGCGACCGGCTTTACTTTCCCGGCTAGCGGCGGTACCTGCGGCGGCACGATGCTGGCGGGCAGTACGTGCACGATTGCCTATACCTACTCGCCGAGCGCTTTGAACAACGAGTCCGGCACTTTGACGATCCGTGCCAACCCCGACTTGGCGGCGTCTCCGTACCACACCGTTACGCTCTCGGCCACGACGGTGCCCGACACAGTGGCCGCCACCGCCGCGGTGGGCAATGCGTGGACCGTGACCGGGGTGCATAAAGTGGCGGTGTCGCCGGCGACGGCGAATGTGCTGAAGGTGACCGACTTGGCATCTCCGACGTTCGGAATCGGGGCCTTGGGCGTCAGCATTGGCAGCGCGGCAAATGCCGGGGCCTACGGCGGGACCATGCCCGGCGACTTCAGCGTCAGCGGCGCGACGGGGAAGTGTCCGGCCGGCGCAGCGGCGAACGTGGCCTGCTACACGGTGAAATTCACGCCGAGCCAGGGTAGCCCGAGCGCGCCGGTGACGGAGAGCGCCTGTATCGACATAACCGTTGCGAGCGATCCGGGGAGCTACGCCAACGCTTGCGCCGGCGGGACGAACGCGCCGGGCGTCCACACCGTCAAGCTGACGGGGAACTCGATCGGACCGTAGCCGGCTGAGACCGCGCAGCCATCGCACAGAACAACGCCCTGTCCGGCCGTCGTGGCCGGGCAGGGCGTTCTGTTTTCACGGCGCCCCCCCCCTCACTCATCCCAACTCGCGCTGCGCGTGCTCATTCGCGGACGATCCCCTCAAGCGCGCTTCCGGCTGGCCAGCGTTGCTTTCGCGTACCTGCGCGACGATGCCGCGCCCGTGTTCGCTGGCGTTGAGGGCTGGGAGTTAGTTTGCGCGATGGGTTCTCCCCGCCGCCGCCGCCTTCTCGCGCGCCATAATCGCCGAATCGCGCCGCAGTTGTCCCTCACCCTACCCTCTCCCGCTAAATCTGCACCCTCACCCGCGCCGGTGGCGCGGCCTCTCCCGCGACAAAGCGGCCGAGGCGGAGAACGTAAGATGCGGGGGCGCCGGATCAAGCCAGCGCGCGGGTGAATTCGTCAAGCAGGTCGCGCCAATGCTCGGTACCGACCGAGATGCGGACCAGCGCGTCGTTGATTCCGGCGGCCGACAATTCCTCGGGCGACAGCTCGCTGTGGGTGGTCGTCATCGGATGGCATACGAGAGTTTCGACACCGCCCAGGCTGACGGCGTTCTTGGCGATTTTCAAACGGCGCAGGAATTCGAAGGCGCCGGTCTTGCCGCCTTCAACCTCCAATGTCATCAGCGAACCCGGGTAGTCGGTTTGCGCGTCGCGAATCTTTATCTGGGCGGCGTCGGTGAACAGCGACGGATAGATGACGCGTTTGACGCGTGGATGTTTGGCCAACTGCTCGGCGATTCGCTGTGCGTTCTTGCTTTGCCGGTTCATCCGCAGCGCGACGGTCGAAAGCCGCGAATCGAGAATCCAGCATTCGTCAGCCTGCAGGATGTTGCCCAGCAGCGCGCGGACTCCGGTCAGGGTCAGGATCAATTCAGGGTCCGTCGCCAGCACCGCGCCGGCCAGCAAGTCACTGAATCCGCCGAGGAACTTTGTCGCCGAGTAAATCGCGAGGTCTGCGCCGTGAATCAACGGATGCTGAAAGGTCGGACCAAGCAGAGTGTTGTCGATGGCCAGCAAGGGGCGCTTGGGCTTTCGGCGGACTGCGGCGGCCGCTTGCGCGATATCGGTCATCACGAGGGTGGGATTGGCGGGAGTCTCGACCAGAACGAGGCTTAGATTGTCCGCCTGTTCAATCGCCTCCGTCAGCGCCCTGGTGTTGCCGGCCGGCAATCCGCGCGCGTCGAAACCGAGCGGTTCGATTATCTGGTGGATCAAGTGTTGGCTTCCGCCGTACAGAGGCTGCGTGTAGATGAGCGAACCGCCTCGTTCCAGGAACGCGAGCATCACGGTAAAGATCGCGGCCATGCCGGAATTGAAGACGGCCGCGGAGTTGGCGCCGCGCTCGAGAGGTACGAGTTGTTGCTCGAGGATTTCGGCGTTGGGATGGTTCAGGCGCGCATAGATCAGGTCGGGACGATCGTCGCCGAGCGGATGGATTTTTCCAAGCACAATTCCAAACGCACGCTCAGCCGCCTCCGGACTTGGAAAGACGAACGTTGAACTGCGATACACCGGCGGTCTGGCCGAGCCGACCGACAACTTTGGGTCGAAGCCCCTGGTCAGCACGGCGGTCTCCGGCCGCACGCGGTAAGAAATCTTGCGCATAGGTTTTTACTCCGGACGAATCCCCGCGTCAGCGATTCTTGCCGCAGTCGGCACGGGGATTGACGGCATCGAGAAGTCCTCCGGTCTTCAGCGCTCGCGCGGCGGCGGGCACGGACCCGCGCGTCCCGCATTATTTCTTATCAAACTAGCTGCGGCCCGCGACACCGGATGCGACCACGGGCGTAGGAGTGCCCTCTCGGAGAGCTTCGACGACTTGGCCGAGATGGGCGCGGACGGCGTCGGCCGGCACCTCGCCTGCCGCAAGCCGGCGCGCGGGTCCAAGGCGCATCAGGTGAAAAACGAATATTGCCAACGCCAGCCCCGCGGCCACCACCATCAGCGAAATTGTTGCGCCGGGATCGGTGCGGAGCGAGCTTACGCGATGCAGCACATAGATGACTGAAAGCACCGAGACTCCAATCGACACCGCAGCTACGGTGAGCACGTCGCGCACCGGCTGCGAAGCGCCCCTGGCGAGATAGCGCTTCAACTCGCCGATGGAAAAGTAGTCGAGGAACCAGCCGACATCCTCGTCGTGGCCGGCTTTCGGCGCCGGCACCATCAGGCCAGTCATCGGATCGAGTGCTGCTTTGCCGCGTTCGTGACGCTCGATGCCTTCGAGGATCGTGCTGTGGATCGCTTCCGTGATCGGAAACCTGCGCGCGATCAGGAATGAAAGCATGGAGCAAACCGCCGGGCCCAGCGCGAAGATCGCCCTGATCGCGAAGACGACCCGAGGCGTCTGTATGGCGTTGGGTATGTAGCCGAGTGAGGCAAGAACCGCGATGGGAATGGCAGCGCTCGGAATCGCGACGAATTTGGGGAGCATCGACCAGAACGCGGTGTACTGCGCCTCGCGCCGCTTGCCGGTGTAGAGCTCGTCGTAGTCGATTACGTCGGCCTGCATCGAGGGCGTCAGAAACAAGCCGGCGCCGAGTCCGATGCCGGCCCAGCAAATCAGCACCAGCAGCCACCAGGTGTCGCCGGGCCCGAGCAGGAACATCGCACCGCCGCCGGTGATGCCCAGAAAAAAGCTGGCAAGATATGTGTTGAGCTTTCCGACTCTGCGCGCAATCGCAACCCACATCGGCAGCGACACAAATGCGAATGCAAAATAACCCAGCAGCAGCATCGAGAGCCAGAAAGTCGGATTGCGCGGCCGGATCACGTAGGCGTTGAAGAACGGCATCATCGTGGCCGGAATCGCGCCGCTGATACTCGCCACGACGTAGCTGCCGAGCAGAATCGCGAACGGACGGTTGCGCAGTGCGCGCCTGATGCCCGGCACGAGCGGATTCGATTCGCGGGCGGCGAAATCGGGGCGCTCCTTCACCGTCAGCACCAGCAAGCCGTAGAGCACACCGAGCATGACGCCGAAGAAGATTCCGAGCCGGAAGAACACCTGCCGCTCGGTCATGTGGAACGCTTGCATCATGACGCCGGGCGCCGCTGCAGCCACGATCGTTCCGAGGATCGCGAAAGACTCGCGCCACGCGAACAGGCTCGAGCGCTCGTGATAATTCTGCGTGAGTTCCGGGCCGAGCGCGTAATGCGGCAGAACACAGATGGTGTGAAATACGAAGTAGAGGATGAACGTCACGCCGAACCAAATCGCCGCGCGGCCGCCGGTGAACGACTCCGGCGGATTCAGCAGGGCGAAAAAAGCCACCCCGCAAAGAGGAGCGCCGAGCAGCATGTAGGGCCTGCGCCGGCCAAGGCGCGTGTGCGTGTGATCGGAGATCCAGCCCATCAGAGGATCGCTCAGAGCGTCGAGCGAACGTGCGATCGCGATTGCCATCGCCAGGAATCCCAGCGGCACCAGCACCACGTCGGCATAGAACTTCGGCATGTGGATGAAGATCGGGATGATCATAGCGGCGCCCGCGAAACTGGGGGCGGCGTAGAGAAGCTTGATCCTGAGAGGCAATGGCTCGGAGCTGTGCGCGGCAGTGGCAGCTCCACCGCCGATTTTCGCTCCCGCTGAATCCATCAAAACCTCCGGACTTATCCGCGCGATTCGGAAAGTGATGTTAGATTACTTGCCTACTCAAGGGGAATGACGAAAATCCTCGATTGACCGGAGTCGTTCCTCGGGTAACGCGCGCCCGGCGGCCCTTGATGAACCGGCCCGAGGCGCGCAACGCACTCTCGCCGAAAATGATCGGCATCACCGCTGAAGTCAGACTGCATTGCCCGCGCACCATCCGCTCGACCACGCCCACTGGAAATTGTAGCCGCCGAGCCATCCCGTTACGTCCACCGCTTCGCCGATCGCGTATAGGCCGGGCACGGCGCGAGCCTCCATGGTCTTGGAAGACAGCGCGGCGGTGCCGATTCCGCCGACTGTCACCTCGGCTTTGGGCCATCCCTCGGAACCTGTTGGCTTGAGTTGCCATCGTCTTAGCCGATCGGCCAGTTCGGAAAGGCTGCGGTCTTGCAGATTCGCGATCGGGAGGTTGGACGCCGCGGCGCCGGCAAGAGCATGCGCCAGACGAGTCGGAATCACCTCGGCCAGTACGGTTTTTAGTTCGGCCTTGGGCCGCGTGCGCTTTCGGTCCGCGAGGAAGCTTTCGATATCTAATGAAGGCGCAAGGTTGAGCGACAGCGTATCGCCTTCCCGCCAGTACGACGAAATCTGCAAAATCGCAGGACCTGACAAACCGCGATGCGTGAATAAAATGTTTTCGCGAAAACTGGCGCGGCCGCATGAGGCCACTGCGTCCACCGAAACGCCGGCAAGAGTTTGGCAAAATTCGACCGTATCGCCCGCGACTTTCAATGGCACCAGGCCGGGCCGCGGCTCGATGACCGCAAGACCGAAGCGCCGCGCCATCTCGTAAGCGAAGCCGGTCGCGCCCATTTTTGGAATTGAGAGGCCGCCGGTCGCGAGCACCAAAGCCTGCGTGATAAAGCTGCCTTTGTTGGTCTCGATGCGAAAGCGATCGGCGCGGGTTATTTCGGTGACGCTGTGTCCGGTGCGCAAATCGACGCCGACGGCCGCGCACTCCGCCAGCAGCATCGCGAGCACCGCGCGTGCCGATCCGTCGCAAAACAGTTGGCCGAGAGTCTTCTCGTGATAGGGAATGCGATGGCGTTCGACGAGTGCGATAAAATCGTGCTGCGTGTAACGGCTGAGCGCGGACTTGCAGAAATGCGGGTTGGCGGAAAGAAAGCGCTCCGGCGCCATTTCCAGATTGGTGAAATTGCAGCGGCCGCCGCCCGAGATAAGAATCTTCGCGCCTGGCTGATCGTTATGTTCCAGCAGCAGCACACGCCGGCCGCGCTCCCCGGCCGTCATCGCGCACATCAGCCCGGCCGCTCCGGCTCCCACGATCACAACATCAAACGATTCCATCGCCGCGGTCATTAGGCGCGTCGCGACGCGGCCGCGCAAGGCCGGCATGATGCCAAACCGCATGAGATTCGCTACAACGATTCACATAACGATCGAAGCCCGGTGAAGTGAAAAATGGATCTTCAACTCAAGGGAAAAACGGCGCTGATTCTTGGCGGCAGCAAGGGACTGGGACGCGGCGTAGCCGACGCGCTCGCGGCTGAGGGCGTTGCGGTGGCGCTGGTAGCGCGCGGCCAGGAAGGGCTGGATCGCGCGGTCTCCGAAATCGCGTCGCGCGGCGCCAAGGCGATCGGATTTGCGGCGGACCTCGCGAATTGGCCGAGCATCGAGGACGCTGCCAACGCGGCGCGCAAACAGCTCGGCGCGATCGACATCCTGCTCAACAATTCCGGCGGCCCGCCGCCGTCCGGCGTGGTCGGCGTGCCCGCCAAAGTCTGGGAGGAGCAGTTCCAGGCGATGGTGCTGGCGCTGTTTCGAATAACGGATTTGTTGATTGGGGACATGCGCGCGCGAAAGTGGGGCCGAATCCTGAACGTGGCCTCGATGAGCGTGGTCGAGCCGATCGCTACGATCGGAGTGTCGAATGCGCTGCGCAGCGCGATCGTCGGCTGGGCCAAGACGCTGGCGACGGAGACGGCGCGCGACGGAATTACCGTCAACACTCTTCTGCCGGGCGCGATCGCGACCGATCGTACGGTACAGCTCAGCCGCGCGGCTGCGGAACGCCAGAAAATTTCCGTCGAGGAAGCAATCAAGCGCAACGCGCAGTCGATTCCGGTCGGACGGCTCGGCACGCCCGCAGAATTCGGGGCAGTCGCGGCGTTCCTGGCGAGCCCGCTGGCGGCCTACGTGACGGGTTCGTTGATTCGGGTCGACGGCGGCGCGATCCGATCGGTTTGAGGATGCGCATAGGGGTGCGGACATGAGCGATGTGCTCCCGCTGAATTCCAAAGTCAGGTTTGGCGCGCTAGCGACGGCGGCCGATCGCGAGCACGCGCGCAGGACCGTCAGCTCCCTGTCGGAGTGGGGTTACGAAAGTATCTGGGCGGGAGATCACGTTGCGTTCATGGGAGCGATCGACGATCCGCTGACCCAGTTAACATACTTGTCCGCGCTGAACCCGAGCCTGATTTTTGGCACCAGCATTTACCTGCTGCCGCTGCGTCATCCCACGACGGTTGCAAAGATGGTCGCGACGGTGGACCGCCTGATGGGCGCGGGACATTTCATTTTCGGCGTCGGAGTCGGCGGTGAATTTCCGCGCGAGTACGAGGCGTGCGGCGTCCCGCTCAAGCAACGCGGCGGGCGCGCGAACGAGGGAATCGAAATAATCAAGCGGCTGTGGACTGGAGAACCGGTCGAGTACCACGGCAAGTATTTCAGCTTCGGGAAAATTACGATGCTGCCGAAACCTCGCACTCCCGGCGGACCTCCCGTATGGGTGGGGGGACGAGCCGAAGCCGCGCTGAGACGTGCGGCGCGGCTGGGCGACGGATGGATGCCATACGTGGTGACGCCCAAGCGGGTCGGCGAGGGACTCGAGTTCATCGCGCGCGAGGCGGAAAAGGCCGGGCGCAAGTTCGAGCGTTTCGGCACGGCGCTGCATTTGTTCGTGACGCTGGGGCCGAGCTACGAAGATGCGCTCGACGTAGCGGCGGAGCATCTGAGCAAGCGCTACGCGATGGATTTCCGCGAGCCCGCCAAGCGATACGCCGCCGTAGGGAAGCCCGCCGATGTCGCCGCGCGAATCGATGAGTTCATCAAGGCGGGAATTCGCGATGTCAACGTGGACATCGCTTCCTCTGCGGCCGCGCGCGACGCGCAGCACGAGCAGTTCGCCAGGGAAGTGATCCCTATCCTGCGGCGCTGAAGGATCGTCGAGCGCCCGGATGACTCACTGAAATGTCGTCTGTGCGTTCAACGTATCCAACCGGCTCGGTTGCGGCGTAGAATGGGCGTCAGCGTAGAGCAGCGGCTGAAGCTCGGCAATGTCGGGGTGATGTTAGTGGCGGAAACCGAAAAGCAGACAGAGCAACCCTACGGCGAAAGTGAGGATCGCTTCGCGCTGCTATCGGTTGCCGGACCGGTTTGCGCACTGATCATCGCTACCGGCGCTTTGTATCTGGGCAGACCGGTCCTGCTTCCGCTGGCGATTGCACTCATTCTGAGCGTGGTCTTCAGTCCCGTCGCAACCCGCCTCGAGCGCTACTTCGGGCGCCTGATAAGCGCCGCATTAGTAGTACTAGTGGTGATCGGCGCAATTTCGGCGATTGGGTATTTTCTGACTATTGAACTGACTAATGTCGCCGACCAGGTCGCTGGATACTCGGAGAACATCGGAAACAAATTGGCGGCGCTTGAAAAAAACACGCCCCCATGGCTCCAGCATATCAAGGATGCGGTTTCCGACGTTCAGCGTCGCATGGCAAGCACCAATCCTGCCCCCCGCCAGCCGCGTGAAGTGATGGCGGTCTCGGTTCCCGGCTCTCTTCTCAGCGACAGCCTGAGGCCGGTTGTTCCGATCGTCGATGGCATGCTCAAGACGCTGCTCATCATCATGCTGCTGTTTTTTCTGCTTTACAGCCGAAAGGATTTGCGTGATCGATTTGTCCGCCTCGCGGCACGAGGAAGAATTCCGATCGCAGCGCAGGCAATAGAAACGGCGGGTTACACCGTCGGCCGCTACCTGCTGCTTTTTTCGACGATCAATCTTGCCTACGGCATCGCCGCCGGAACCGTGGCTTGGTTTCTCGGGCTGCCGAGCGCCCCGCTGTGGGGGGTGGTCGCATTCCTGTTGCGGTTCATTCCATATGTCGGCGCGATCAGCTCGGCGCTTCTGCCGGCGCTCGTCGCCTTTGCGTTGTTTCCCGGATGGAGCAAAGCGCTCGAGATACTTGGCGCCTTTGTGATTATCGACCAGGTTGCGGCGCAGGTTGCGGAACCATTCATCATCGGCCACGGAATTGACGTCTCTCCGGTGGCGTTGCTGACATCCGCGATGTACTGGTATTGGCTGTGGGGAATACCCGGGCTGCTGCTTTCGACGCCCTTGACCGCTTGTCTTAAGGTCGCGGGCGACTTTATCCCTCCGCTGGGGTTTCTCTCGATTCTGCTCGGGGCGGACCGGGTTCTCGACGACTACCACGACTTCTACCGCTTGCTGCTTGAACTCAACCCGTCAGGAGCCAGAGATGTTGCTGTCCGCTATTGCGATGAGAATGGCCTGGAGCGAACCTTTGACGAGGTGATTGCGCCGGCGCTGGTGCTGATGGGTGAGGAGCGCGCGGAAGGCCATATTAGTGACGAGAACCAGCGGCTCATCATCGATACAACGCATCAACTGATTGCTGAACTTGGAAACAGGTTCGTCAAATCGCGCATTTCTCCGAGCGTGCGAGTAATGGGCGTGTTGGCGCCCGGCGAGCTGCACTTTCTGGGGTTGTTGATGTTGCTCGAACTGCTGCGCAAAGAGGGTGCGGTCGCAACCTTTGCGGGCGAGAATAAATCACCGGACGAGATTTCCGATCTGGTCAAACGGTTCACGCCGGACTTCGTCTTCATCTCATGCATGTCGGCCGAATGTTTGCCGGCCGCGGTGGGACTGGTGGCGGCATTACGATCCATTTCGTCTCGCCTGACGATCATTGCAGGCGGGCCGCCAGCGTTACACCAGTCCACCGAGCTCATAAATGCCGGATGTTCCCAGATCTGCGCCAACCCCAACGAAGCCCGCCGCGCGGTCCGGCGCTTCATTCTCCAACGCGCGAAGTCCCGGATTCCCGGCGGAGCGCGCTTGCCACGAGGCTATGCACGCGAGAACAGCTGGCTCTCCCGCAATTGACAAAGCAGAATGATCTAGAAGCCTGGAGGAGGGACGCCTGCGGCAATCCGCTCGGACGGAGGCGGAAAGCATGGCAGCGTGCTGGTCACCACGTAATGGTAATAGTTCCCGTTCCATGAAAACGTTCCAACCGGCTTGCCAAAATTCGAAGTCATCGCGGCAAACCGATCGCCGGCGGCCACTGAGATGAATTGCGAGGGCGCATACGCCAGAAAGTTGCTCGCCGTCTCGGGGACCACTGCGCCCAGCGGCGGCGAGAAATTCATCTGAAGAAAATTAACCGCCGGCCGCCAACCATTGGCCGTCGTTTCATTGTCCGCTATCGGTATCCATTGCCGCTCGTCGAGCGAATCGCTAAGCCGCAGCTCACGATACTCGGGCGCGCCGGCAGCACTCCTTCGCAACTCGATCACGCCCGGAACTTCGACTTCGAGCCGGTCACAACTGTCAGCGCTATCCATTACACGTTCACGCGCTTCTTCTTCCATCTTTGCGCGATCGGTCCCCGGATGCGTAGTCGCGCTCACGCTCGAGGCAATACCCGCCGTCAGCCCAACGGCATCGGCGCCGACATCCTCCGCAACGTTGGCGGCGATGGGCGCGAGTTGAGCCGCTGCCATCCAGCATCCGCTGATCCCAACGGCGACCGCGGTCGCGAGTATCGCGACGAGCGATGCGCAGAATTGTCGCCTCAGGCGATCGATATAACCCCCGGCCGGAGCGTCAGCGCACCAATGAACGTCTCGAGCTGGTAAGCCGCCGTCCGGTCCCGGTTAGCCTAGCAGAAATTGGAAAACATAAATGCCGGGGGGAAACTCGCCGTAAGATCGATCTGGTAAATACCGAGTCGCCGGTAATTACGCGAATCGCGCGCCTGCTATGATCCGGTTTTCGAGAAAAAGAACGGCCGGGCTACGAGTGGGGACCGTGGTGGGGAGCCTACGGTTCAAGTAGCCCGGCCTTTGCTTGGGGACAGGCGCTGTTCGTCTCGGGGGAGGAGATTGTCAGCGCAACAGAAGGTAGAGCAAATATCGTGCCTCGAAAAAACCGAGCAAATTCAAGGCATCGTCGCGAGTTTTTTTCTCTTTTTGCGACTCGGAACATCCGAAAATCTCGAATTTGATCACTTTTCCTACCAAAATCGCGAGTTTTGCAAATTGCACTCTCACCACTTAGCGCGACCCAAATTCGCATCTCGCGTACGTATCCGGCGGATTGCAGCAAGATGCCTGCGTCGAGAGCAGCGCTGATCATGCGTCGATGCAGTCGATGCAGATGATACGCCGCGCCCGACAGAATTCGCTCGACAAGTCCGCGCTCGGAATTCAAGATGCCGCCATCCACAGGATCGTGTGCCGCGCGCGCTGATCCACGAATAGATTGGCGAACAAAACCGATATGCGAACGATCATCGGTTGAGAGCGGATGGTTGGTGTGTTACTTCCTAAGAGTTCGGGGCGTAGCGCAGCTTGGTAGCGCACCTGCCTTGGGAGCAGGGGGTCGGCCGTTCAAATCGGCTCGCCCCGATCGCGCCAGTAGCTCAGGTGGAAAGAGCAACGGCCTTCTAAGCCGTGGGTCAGGGGTTCGAATCCCTTCTGGCGCGCCACGGAGGCGAATTTTGAGAGCGGCGGCACGATGCGCCGGACGGATTGAAACAGACCGAGGGTGGTGAGTGTAGCTCAGTTGGCAGAGCATCGGATTGTGGCTCCGGCGGTCGAGGGTTCAAATCCCTTCACTCACCCCAAACATCCTGCTAGGTAAGCGTGCTTCGACGGTGGGCCGTTAGCTCAGTTGGTAGAGCAGCTGACTCTTAATCAGCGGGTCTGGAGTTCGAGTCTCCAACGGCCCACCAAAAAACCCCGGAGCGCGCTGAATGGCTGTGTCGCCCAAGGTCGGGGCGATTCTGGAGGCGGAATAATCTAATGAAAACAGCTACGAGTTTTTACTCTTGCATAGTAGCCGCTTTGCTCATTGTGCTCGCGAGCGCGGGCATCGCTGCGGCGGAGCCGGGAACCGACACCTGCGCCGGACTAAACGCGACCATTGGTGGTACCTGCACGCCACTGACCAACACCAGCAGCGGCAGTTACGCAAATACCGCCACCGGATCGAGCACCCTCGTTCAGAACACCACTGGCTACGAAAATACCGCCACCGGGGTTGGCGCCCTCAGCGCCAACACCGCGGGCGGGGCTAATACCGCAGCCGGGGTGTCCGCCCTCTACACCAACACCACAGGCTACGAAAATACCGCCACCGGGGTGTTCGCCCTCTACTGGAACACCACGGGCCGCGAAAATACCGCCACCGGAGCGGCAGCCCTCGTCGGCAACGGCACGGGCGACTATAATACTGCCACCGGGGTGAACGCCCTCCAGAGCAACGTCTCGGGCGACTATAATACCGCCACCGGGTTGAGCGCCCTCGTTCAGAACACCACGGGCGACTATAATACCGCCACCGGGGAGAACGCCCTCTACTGGAACACCACGGGCACCGAAAATACTGCCGCTGGAGTTGCCGCTCTCTACAGCAACACCACGGGCATCGGCAACATCGGCATTGGCTATAACGCAGGCACCAATCTCATCACCGGAAGCAACAATATAGATATCGGCAACGAAGGCGTCGTGGCCGAGTCCGACACCATTCGGATCGGCGTGCAGGGCACACAGACCGACACCCACGTCGCCGGCATCTACAAAGAAAAGGTCGGAACCAAGCACTGCACCGTATTGGTTGACAGCACCGGCAAGCTCGGGTGCGGAGTGTCCAAATCGGCGGACACCTCGATGCTGCTCAACGAGCTTCAGAAGCAGGCCGCGCAGATGGCGGATATGAAAGCCTCGATGCGTCGGCAGGCCGCCGAGCTGAAGGCCAGCCGCGAACGGGAGCTGGCGATGCGGACCGCGTTCGAGGAGCGCCTTTCCAGGCTCGAACAAGTGACGGCATCGAAGGACGGCAGCCGCAATCTGGCGGCGGCCTTCAACCGGTAGAGGAAGAAATGAAGACGACAGGTGCTGGAAAGGCGACGGTCCGGGTTTTGGGATTCTCGGGAGAGGCAGATATGTCCCCTTCCGGGGTCGCTGGAAACATCTGAACCAAAGACCGGGCTGGAAACATTGCACAGGCAGACCGTCTAGTCTAAACGGCCGCTGTTCGGGATCCAAAATGGAAATCCCGATTAACCACGTAACGATTCATCGTGACACATCAAGTCCTGCTCACGTCCGTCTGCCGTCCACTGGGGGTCCGCCACGGCGATTCCCCGAGTGTAGGGTACGAGTTGCTCCACGAACAGGTGACCCGCGCCCAAGGCCTGTTCAGCCCCCGTTCTCACCATACCCAGTTCTCGCTGGACTACATCGCCGAGAACCTCGAGGCCCCGACCGCGGTGCTCCAGTATCCCTCCCGCAGGGAACTCGTCCGCGAGCTCAGGCGCGGGTACGACGTGGTGGGCGTATGTTTCGTCCTGGCCACCTACCACCGCATGAAGGAAGTTGTGGCGCTGGTCCGGAAATATTCGCCGCAGTCGAAGATCGTGCTGGGCGGGTACGGGACAGTGGCGCCCGATGAGATGCTGCGCCCCTACGGCGACCATATCTGCCGCGAGGAGGGAGTAGGCTTCATGCGCCGCCTCCTGGGCGAACCCGAGATCGGGATGCCGTACCGCCACCCTCTGATCATCAACCGCCTGCAGGTGTTCTCGAAGCAGATTTCGCGGACAGGGATCGTGTTTGGCGGCCTGGGATGTCCGAACGGGTGCGATTTCTGCTGCACCTCTCATTTCTTCAAGCGAAAGCACATCCGCCTGCTTCCTACAGGGGCCGACATCTACCAGGTGGTTGAACGCTATCTCGAGGTCGATCCCAAGCTCTCCATCATGATCATGGACGAGGATTTTCTGCTTAACCGTCGCCGGGCGATGGAGTTTCGGGAATGTGTTCTCCGGGCCGGCAAGCCTCTCTCCATTTTCGTCTTCGCCAGCGTCCGGGCCTTGAGCCAGTACACCGTGACCGAGATTCTCGAGATGGGGATCGACGGGATGTGGATCGGATACGAGGGAACGCGATCAGGCTATCCAAAACAGTCGGGCCGGCCGGTCGAAGAGATCTTCCGCGAGTACCGCGAGCACGGAATCACCATCCTGGCCTCTATGATCGTGGGCTTCCCCTACCAGACGCCCGAGATCATTGAAGAGGAACTCTCGGGCCTACTCGCGTTGCGACCGGTGCTCACACAGTTCTTAATTTACGGTCCTTGTCCCGGCACTCCCTTCTACGACGAAGTCATCCGGGAGGGGAAACTTCTTCCAGAGGTGGCCGAGGATCCCGAACTATTCTATCGCCGGGGGACCGGATTCCATGCGATGGTCAGCCATCCATCGATGACGTCCGACCAGATCGAGGCTGCCCAAAAGCGTTGCTTCGAGGAAGATTTCCGCAACTTGGGACCGGTCCTGTACCGTTCAGTGGACCGATGGCTCGAGGGATACCTCAAGCTCCGGGAGTCCCCGAGCCCATTTCTGCGCGCCAAGGCGGAGCGGATCGCAGCCGACCTCAGGAAAGCTTACCCCGTGTTCCTGGCGGGCAGGCTGTTCGGGCCGACAGCGCAGGTGCGGCGTTGGATTGGCAGGCTCCAAAATCAGCTCCACGCAGAGCTGGGGAGTCCCACCTGGACGGAGCGTATCCTGTCGGTTGCGGCAGTAGGCTTGGCTTCCTGGACGGGACTTACGCTCAGATTGGGCCTCTTCCAGCACCCGCCGCTCGTGAGGAATACCTTCAGGATGTCGGAGGCCGGTTGCGGGCGGGCTTGGGAGCGCTTATGCAGTGAGGATCCCGCGGGGCTCTCGATCCAGGTGGAACGGCGGCCCGCCTCGACGGTGTGGGTGCTGCTGGAGGGACGGCTCACGGCATCCGCAGCCGGACGGTTCGTTGCGGATCTGCGCGCGGCCTTGGCGCGCCGGAAGGATCGAGTGGTTTTGGACCTGGCCGGCCTGGCGGGCCAGGAGGATGGCGCGGTGGGCGAGCTGGCAGCGGGGCTACGCGGCCATCGTGACCGCATCCGCATCATTCTCCCCCGCATCGGAGAGTTCGCGGTGCTGGCGGCAATCTTTCGCCTCTACCAGTAATTTCGCCGAGACTCACTCTTAATCAGCGGGTCTGGAGTTCGAGCCTCCAACGGTCCACCACCTCAAGGCACACGGGCAGAATGAGAATCTGAATCCGGCCGGTTTCCGGATGCGCCGCGCGATTCCTTCGGCGACGATAGCGCGCGAGAACGCGGCGTTGGTTTTTGCCGCCTATCGCGCCGGTTGGTTGAGGTTATTGCGGCAATATCTGCCATGCGTCTTTATGTGGCTCAGCCAGCTTAAACGCAAAGCCCTTCATCGGATAATTTGGCTTGCGGTGTAACCGAATCAACTCGGCAGGCGTGCGATGCAGCCGGATCAATTCGGATTGGACATGCCGGTTCGCTTCGGCCTGCGTAAGAATGAAAAATTGGTTCGGCTCACCGACGGGAACATACGCAAGTATATAGAAGAGGTCGGCCCGCTCGGGCTTTGGTTTTACGACCCATGGATTTTTGCGGTAGAGGCCTTTCACATCGACGAGGAACATTTTTTTGGACTTCGGACTGACGACCATCAGGTCGGCAAGCGGCGTTGAATTTCCTTGCGTGAAAGCCACCTCATGACCGCGCTTGGCTAATTCGCTGGCGACCGCAAATAGGGCCGCCCAATGCGTTTGGTGCTGCTGGTTCACTCGTTTTTCTCTCTTTGGCGCCTGTTGCGCCGGTTGGCTGCTCGCCCTGCGCGCGGACCAGGTTAGCTCAGCTCAAGCCGGCCCGCTACCGGTGGTGCTTGCCTCCGATGATCGCGACGGTGCTCGCCTGCGGACCTTTATCACCCTCCTCCTCGGCAAAGCGCACCGCGGTTCCGGGCGTCAGCTCGTCGAAATGCTCGTCGAGGACGCTGTGACGATGGAAATATATCTCGCGGTTGTCCGGCGTTTCGAGGAAGCCGTAGCCCTCTGTCGGGAAAATGCGGGCAACGCGGCCAACCGATGGTAGCTCGTGTGCCTTGACGTCGCGCCTTAGTTCGCGAAGATGATCCTCCAGGCGACGCCGGGCGGCATCGAATGCATCTCTGATCGCGATCGCCAGATCATCGGCCGACTGGTGGTTGACGGAGATCTCCGCACGGGGCGTGCGGAGATCGATCCGAACGTTGAACGGGCCTCCTTTGCGGTGGTGACGAACCGGACCTTCGACTACGACGTGGCATCCGGTGAGCCGCGGGAAGTAGATCTGTAGGTCGTCGGCGCGTTCGCGGATCTGCGCCTCCATGGCCGGGGTCAATGGAAAATCACGTGAGGTAATTTGAACGGGGCGCTGCATTTGAATTCACCTTCTTTGGGCGTCGAGTTTTGAGACACAGTCCGCTGAAGTTGCATCGTAGATCATTAAAGATTGACTCTCTTGGGATATCTGATGGAGGACCGATATGCCAATCGACCTGAGATTCGATTCAAACGAGATTCCTCTGCTCACCGATCTCTACGAGCTTACCATGGCGGCAAGCTATTTTGCTCTGGGATTCAATCGACCGGCATGCTTCGGCATGAGCGTCCGCCGCCTGCCTCCACGCCGCGGCTTCCTTGTGGCAGCAGGCCTGGAACGCCTGCTGGAAGCGCTTGAACAGTTTCGGTTCGAACCGGCCATACTCGATTACCTGGCGTCAATGCAGCTGTTCAAATCGGACTTCCTCGATTTCCTCGGCAAACTGCGATTTACGGGCGAGGTCCATGCCATGGCTGAAGGCACGGTCTTTTTTGCCGGGGAACCAATCATCGAAGTGCGCGCTCCGCTAATCGAGGCGCAACTGATCGAGACGCTGGTCATCAACCAGATCGGAATGGCGTCGCTTATCGCGAGCAAGGCGGCGCGCAGCGTGATCGCGGCGCGGGGCAAGCGGCTGGTTGATTTCGGACTCAGACGCAGCCAAGGCGAGGCCGCAGGCCTCATAGCGGCGCGTTCGAGCTACCTTGCGGGTTTCGACGGCACTTCCAATGTTCTTGCCGGCCGGCGTTACGGTATCCCGCTCTACGGCACCATGGCTCACAGCTACATCATGGCGCATGACCGGGAGCGCCAGGCCTTCGAGCACTTCGTGCGGGATTTCCCAAAGCTCAGCACGCTTCTGGTCGATACCTACGATACCGTCCGGGGCGTCCAGAACGCCGTCATTGTCGCGGATCAGATGCGCCGGCAAGGCTTTGAGCTGCAGGGTGTACGGCTCGACAGCGGCGATCTCGCCGACTTGAGTCTCAAGGCGCGGGCCATCCTTGATCGTAACGGTCTGAAGAATACTTCGATCTTCGCGAGCGGGAATCTCAACGAATACAAGATTCACGATCTGATCGCGGCAAACGCGCCTATCGACGCTTTCGGCGTCGGCACCGAGATGGTTGTGAGCGGCGACGCCCCATCGCTCGACCTCGCCTACAAGCTGAACGAATACGACGGCATCCCTCGAATCAAGACTTCCCAGGGCAAGCTCACCCTGCCGGGGAAAAAGCAGGTGTTCCGCGCAATCGACGCTGACGGCCGCTTTTACGCCGACCTGATAGGTCTGGCCGACGAGACCGCGCCGCTCGTCGCGCGCCAATTCAGTCCAATTCCGTCCGAAGTCGCGACACTCCTGTCTCTGCAATTCAGCGGTGGTCGCCGACTCATGCCGCGTCCCAAGCTCGCCGAGTCGCGCGAGCGATTCCTCAGCACGCTTGAGCGTCTTGACCAGCGTTACAAGGACCTCGAGCAGCCCGAGGCGTATCCGGCGCGGTATACGTTTGCCCTCAGTACGATGCTGGATGAACAGAAACAACGCGCAGCGAAGTGCCAGGAATAATCGAGCGGAGATGAAACTTCATGCCAGTCACAACGCCGGGAACTTCACGTCGAGTGCTGAAGTTTGACATAGGTGACGGCGCTGGATACAGCAACGATGCTGATAGCAAATGAACAATTTAGATCTGCGGATGGACTGACATGAATCTCGTTGTTGTAGCCGGCTCTGGAAACCCGTCGCTTGCCGACTCTATTGCCGAAAGGCTCGGAACCCGGGTCTGCCGCTCTGTTCTGAACCGTTTTCCGGACACCGAGTTGCACGCAGAGATGGAAGAAAGCGTGCGCGGCTGTGACGTCTACGTGGTTCAGCCGACCGGTCCTCCCGTGGACCGTCACTTGATGGAATTGCTCTTCCTCGCCGACGCTTGCCGGCGGGCAGGTGCATCCCGGCTTACTGCCGTAGTTCCGTACTTCGGATATGCGCGTCAGGATCGCCGGGCAAACGGGCGGGAAGCGGTTGGCGCACGGATTGCCGCGGACCTGCTGGTAGTTGCCGGCTTCGAGCGAATTGTCGCCCTCGATCTTCATACCGTTTCCCTCGAGGGCTTCTTCAGCGTCCCGCTTGAGCACCTGAGCGCGGTATCGCTCTTTGCAAATGCCATCGAGGAATTGGTCACTGACAAGAGTGTGATCGTCGCGCCGGACCTGGGGGCCGTCAAACTCGCCGAACGCTACGGGGAACTGCTAAGCCTGCCCATCGCAATTGTCCACAAAATCCGCCTCAGCGGCGAAGAAGTAAGAGTGCGTGGCATCGTTGGCGAGGTCGGCGGACGTGCGCCGATCATCGTGGATGACATGATATCGACCGGCGGCACCGTAGAGGCTGCCGCGGCAGCCATGATCGCCGCCGGTTGCATTCCCGAGATCATGGTAGTTGCCAGCCATGCATTGCTCGTAGGCCCCGCGATCCGCCGGCTTTCAGCTTTGCCGCTGAAACGAATCGTGGTGACCGACAGCCTGCCGACTCCGGAGCACGGTTCGCTGACTCTGCAGGTGGTAAGCTTGGCCCCTATGCTCGCCGAGACAGTGACTCGCCTGAACGTTGGCGAGTCCATGACCGAACTCCTGAGCCACCGATGATCGCGAACAAATCATGAACGGATGATTTGTCTGAGGCGCAAGCATGGATCTGATCAAGCTCAGCGATTACCTGTGGGAGATTCCGAAAACCGGCGCAATGCGGGTACCCGGACGAGTCTATGCCAGCGCGAGGATGATCGAGGGAATGCGCGAAGACCCGGCCCTCACGCAGGTTGCCAACGTTGCCTGTCTGCCGGGGATCGTCGGCTACTCCCTCGCGATGCCCGACATCCATTGGGGCTACGGCTTCCCCATTGGCGGCGTGGCGGCTGTCGATGCCCGTGAAGGCGTCATATCTCCCGGAGGGGTCGGCTACGACATCAATTGTGGCGTGCGCCTGGCGCGCACGCGCCTCCATTTCAACTTCGTCGAACCGCGAATAGACCGGCTGGCCGACGCGCTCTTCGCCAGGATTCCGGCCGGAGTCGGCTCTTGGGGCGCGATTCCGGGACTGTCGATCGAACAACTCAAGGAAGTGGCCGGCCAAGGTGCGAATTGGGCGCTGCGCAACGGATACGCTACCGAGCGCGACCTCGAACATACCGAAGAAGGCGGGATGCTCGCGGGCGCCGACCCCGACCGCATAAGCGAGCGCGCTTACCAGCGCGGTGCAAAGCAACTGGGCACGCTCGGTTCCGGCAATCACTTTCTCGAAGTCAGCCGGATCGACGAGATCTATGACTCGAAGCTTGCCGACGCCTTGGGACTCGAACTCGGTCAGGTCACGGTGCTGATCCATTCGGGCTCGCGCGGCCTCGGCCACCAAACCTGCGATGACTACCTCAAACTTATCGTTGGCGCGATGGCCCGTTACGGAATCAACCTGCCCGATCGCCAGCTCGCCGCCGTTCCAATCAGCGCGCCGGAAGGGCAAGCCTATCTCGGCGCCATGGCCGCCGCCGCGAACTTTGCCTGGTGCAATCGGCAGGTAATGATGCACCTCGCAGAGCAGGCTTTCCTGGATGCGCTCTCGATCGCGCCGATAGAACTGGGCTTCGAGCTGGTGTACGACGTATGCCACAATATCGCCAAATTCGAAGAGCACAGTGTGGACGGCCGGACGCGGCTCGTATGCGTGCATCGCAAGGGCGCCACCCGCGCCTTCGGCCCCGGCCATCCCGCGTTGCCTCAGGCGCTGCGTCCTATCGGACAGCCCGTGCTGGTGCCTGGAGATATGGGCCGCTATTCGTTCGTCCTGGTGGGCCTTGAAACCGCGATGCGCGAGACCTTCGGCTCATCGTGCCACGGCGCTGGGCGGTTGATGAGCCGAATGAAAGCAAAGAAAGAAGCCGGCGGGCGCGACTTGCACGCCGAATTAAAGGCGCTGGGCGTTACTGTCCGAGCCCACAGCCGCGCCGGCATAGCCGAGGAGATGCCGCACGCCTACAAGGACGTCGCCGAGGTGGTAGCGGTCATGGAAGCCGCACGCGTAACCCGGCGGGTCGCCAGACTCAAGCCGTTTGCCGTCATCAAGGGCTGATGCCGACGAAACCGACTGCGCCGCAGGCCGAAGACGCCGCCCTGTTTCGCGAGTTCGAGCATACCGGCGACCTCGGCATCGAGTTGGATGCTCCCACTCGCGGCGAGTTGTTCCGCCGCGCCGCCGTTGCCCTGGCTATGCTGTTGGTCGAGACGGCAAGCGTCGCGGAGATCGAGGATCGGGAGATCGCGGTTGAGGCGCAAGCCGATCTCGATCTTATGCATGACCTGCTCACGGAGCTGCTTGCTCTTTTCACGGTGGAGGGCTTCATCTGGCGCGACGCTTCAGTCACGGAGGCCGGCCGATCGCTGCGCGTGACGCTTCGAGGCGAGCCTTTCGACCCGGCCCGCCACGCGTTTCGCGGTGAAATCAAAGCTGTCACCTACCATCAACTGATGGTTGAAAACTCACCCGACGGATGGCGTTCACGCATAATTTTCGATGTCTGAACCGCGCCGGATCGTCTTGCCCGCCTACCGGACATTAGGCCCCCTCACTTTGGTCGGAGCGTTTCCGCACGTTTTGTAATGTGCGCCACTTGCACACACTCAAACGTTAGTTTAAAGTCGTCTCAGGAAAACGTGTGGCACTTGACAAGATGGTTCTAATTGTGCCTCATTTTGACCGCTTAATTGGAAACCTCACCATGACGTCTCCTCAAGGGTGCTCGATTTGCCTCTAAAAATTCCGAAAGAACATCTCGAAGCTCTTGAGGTGCTCATCTCAATCTCCGATAAGGAGATGAATGGGCTTCTATCTGCGCTTTCCGGTTTGCCTTTGTCGCTCGATTTCGATGCGCTCGTCAAAGAAATTTCGCCAAAAGCGGAATCGTTTCCGTTTGCTAAGCGCGAGGCGCTAGGCGCGTTGTTGGTCTCGCTTAACGCTTCGCGTGCGCATGGCGATATGCCGGTTCCGAAGTTTGTGAACGAAGTTCTTCGCTCTATAGAACGGGCTACTCCGCCAATTGACCTTAGTGGCGACAAGCGCTCCCGTGCGAAGGATCGCATTGCGAAGCTACTTGCCCTTGAACCGCTCAGTGCTGCGACAAAAGCGATTCATCTCCAACACGACTTTGAACGTCTCCTTACTCATAGTCGCATTCTTACCGACGCACGACCGGTCTATGGACAAGATCCGGGCGGCAAACCTCTCGCTATGATTATAACTCACACACTCAAATTAACCTACTCGAAAGGCGACGAGTCAACGACCGATCTCTACCTAGCACTGGATAGCCAAGACATCGCTGACCTTAAACAAGTGCTCAATCGAGCGGAAACGAAAGCGAAAAGCCTCGCCAAAACGTTCGTGACAGCGGACATTCCCGTTCTGCGTTCCTGAAAATCATATGGCGCAACCAGCACCAATTTGGAATGAACCAGAAGGTCCACATTCTAAGGAATGGCGTCGAGATTTGCCTCTCAAGGGCAAAGCGTGGGGTCGGTACAAAGAGCCTACAAAACTCCTCGAACGTATCATAGGGCAACTACAGGTTGATCAGTCGGACAGACTCAAGATTGACTTTCAAAAGTTTACAAGTCTGTGGAAGTCTGCACAAAGCTCGGCTTCAGCACCAGAAGATATTGCGGGCGATTGGCCTTATCGAGCGATAATCGCGCTAGGGCCCGAAGTAGTCCCGCTGATCCTGCGTGAATTGGAAAGAGAGCCAGATGACTGGTTTTGGGCTCTTGCAATCCTGACCGGTGAAAACCCCGTACCTGAAAATGACCGCGGCAAGATGCTAGAAATGACAAAGGCATGGCTCAAGTGGGGGCGCGAGAACAATAAACTCTAGCGTACACAAGTTTCAAGAAGAGGACTTTCCTAATCTCAACAAGGAATTCGAGAAGACAAGCGATGACACGATTTCCTACAACTGCATCGCTTGGACCGTCGGGGACACTACAAAACGCTGGTGGCCTGACCCATTCGGCCAACTCCACTGGCCAGCCAAGATTCAACGCATAGCGAAAGTCGAAAATTTCGTAGAGATGTATGCAAAGGAATGCGGCTATATCGAGTGTGATGATGGCTCGCTGGAACCAGGCTTCGAGAAAGTGGCTATCTATGCGAGAGGACAGATGCAGGCAGTCAAACACGCGGCGTGGCAATTGGATGATGGAACATGGAGCAGCAAGCTCGGACCCCTCGAAGACATAAACCACAAAACTCCTGACAACCTTACTTCAAAACAATATGGCGAACCTGTGAAATTTCTTAAGCGAGAGCGCAAAAGCGCAAAGACGCCTATTCCCTGAAATGAAGCCGAACAATAGTGCCCTAATTAGGGCAATAACCTAGTTGACTCACCCGCGCTTTCCTGCTATATTTGAGTTATGGAACAGGAACAAACCCAATGGCCAAGCAGCCTGATCGAGGCTGTTCGCTTCTTTTCTGACCGTGATCGTGCGCTGAATTTTCTGGTTGCGATGCGCTGGCCGGATGGCGTCGCTTGCCCGACTTGCAAGAGCAAAGACGTAAGTTTTCTTTCCACCCGGCGCTTGTGGAAATGCAAGAACAATCATGCCAAGCGGCAGTTCTCGATCAAGGTCGGTTCGATCTTTGAGGATAGTCCGCTGCCGCTCGACAAGTGGCTTGTCGCCATGTGGCTTATCGTCAACTGTAAGAATGGGATTAGTTCCTACGAAGTGGGGCGTGACCTTCGCGTCACCCAACAAACCGCTTGGTTTATGATGCATCGGATTCGCAAGGCGATGCAGCGTGGCAGCTTTGAAAAATTCGGCGGTAGCGGCCCGGTTGAAGCCGATGAGACTTTCATCGGCGGACTCGCCCGCAACATGCACAGGGATAAGCGGGCCATAAAGATTCACGGCACTGGCGGCGCGGGCAAGGAACTGGTAGTCGGCTTGCTTGACCGCGAAACCGGAAAGGTCCGCGTCAGTCATGTCAAGAATCGCAAGCGCCATACCCTGCATGAACAGGTCAAAAGCTACGTCGCAAGCGGCGCGGAATTGTTCACCGATGAACTGGCGTCGTACACCGGACTCGGAAAGGATTACGTCCACAAGTTCGTGAACCATGCCGAAACTTACGTGAAGGGCAACGTCCACACCAACGGAATCGAGAATTTTTGGTCGCTGCTCAAGCGCGGCATCAAAGGCACTTACGTCAGTGTCGAGCCGTTCCATCTGTTCCGTTACTTGGATGAGCAGGCGTTTCGATATAACGAGCGCAAGCATGAAAATGGCGATGCTGGCCGGTTCGCCGAAGCCGCAGGCTCGATATTCGGACGGCGGCTGACCTACAACGAATTGACCGGGAAGGATGCAATTCCTACGACGTGACTCCAAGCCGCGCCAAGGTAGAGGACTATGCCGAAGAAAAAAATGAAGTTCCCGGAAGTGCCGGGCGACACGCCGCGCGAGCGATTTATGAATCTTGTGCGTCATGTCTTTTCTATCCCCAAGCCAACTGCGCGTCAGCGACGAAAAATTAAAGCGCGGTCTCTCTGGCATTAGTTGGGAATCAAATCCTCACGCCCAGCATCGCGCAGCATTCGTTCGCGATCTTCAAAGCCTTTGATTATATCCCCAGAATCATTTACCCAGCGTCGAAGATGTTCCTTCTCAGAGTAGAAACGATGGTCTTGACTTCGACGGAAGAGGGCGAGCGCCGACTTCCGAATATCTCGTTTACGGACGCCGCCGACAATAGTGCGGTTATCTATCTCTTTGTAGGACTCGTAAGCATAGAAATCAGCCGCCTGTAATTGGCACGCACTCTCTTTTGGCGAAAAGGTCCAACTCGCAACCCGAAATTTTTGTTGGACGATTGGAGATGGCCGCGCTCCCGGTGGCGGATTTACTAGAAGGTCGAACATCCGGTCAACTTGATGGCGGCCCTTCGCACCAGCCTCAAAAACCCAGTGAATAGGTTCCCTATATCCATGATCATCGGCCCATTTTGAAACATGGATCGTGCAGCAGTTGGCAGCCCAGCCATAGGGACCGCCGAATGCACGTTTCGCGACATCGGGTATCACCTCCTCGAAATCCGCTGGAACCACAGCTTGCGAGATGCCCGCGCCAATCTCGGTGTATTTTTTTATTATCTTGTGCGCGCGTCGAATAACCCTAACCTGCCGGTCGCGTTTCCATCCTGTAAATTCCCCCTCGAAATTTTCCAAATCTACCCGGTGCAATATTTTGATGCCTTCACGTTTAAGGATATGGGTATTCCAAATTTCCCCAAATTCTTTCCATTTTTTTACGATACCGATATACCCTCCAACCACTACAGCCGGAGAGCCACCATGCGTACCACTTTCATCAAAGTACACAGTAAAAATTGGCATTACTCGATCACCCGAGACCCCAAGGCTCTGACAAATATGCCTGAAGGCATCATACCGCGAGGTCATAACACGCCTCGCTTGGGTGAGTCAACTGTGTTATTGCCCTAATTAGGACACTACCAAACGCGCCCCGAGCATTTACACGGTTGTGAAACTATCGTCAGTCCTGAACTCCGGAAGCGACCAGATAGAGCGAACCATCGGGCAGCCGATACACGTGAGTATAGGGAGACCATCCTTCTATCCTTTTGATCAATTGGGGCTCTCCCTCGATCGCCTCCAGGACTTCCTCCCAATCTTCAACTTCAGCCTCCCCAATTCTGTGGTAGCTGAGATCTCGCTCATACACCTGGAGACATTGGATCATCGATTGCACCTCGCTTGATCATCGCCGTGGCCGCAATCCGCCCGCCACCCGCGCCGCATAATCTTTAGAAGAACGCGTTCTTTTTGCCAACCGGTCGGCGCTTCAGCAGCGCAATCAGAATGACCACCGCAGGTTTTCCGCCCCGTTCACCTTGAATCGCGCGTACTTCGGCGGTATCCGGCCGCCCTTGGTCCACTGCGCGGGAAGTGAGACTTCTTCGAGCACCGCGATATCGACCTTGCTGCCGTCCTCACGCGTGAAGGTCCGCGTGCCGGAGTACTGCACTATCGTCGGGAGAATCATGCCGGGCCCTTTGTAGCGAGTCTTGGTGGTGACGAGCACGGCGTCGGGTTTCTGAAGTTTGTTTCCGGCCCGAATCAGCAACTCCTTGTCGGACAGTTTGCGATCGATCCACGACTCGCTGATTACGTAGTAGTCCCCCTTCTTCGGCTGAAATTCAGGCGGCACCAGTTGTCCCGTTCCAAACCAGAAGCGAAGTTTGACGGAGCGATCCGCGCTCCAATCCGGCGCCCTCACGTCGGCGATCTGACTGTCATCGCCGAGGATGAAACTATGCCCGCGAAATGCGGACTCCACCAGCTGCGCGCTGGCGTAATTCGGTTTTGTTACTGGTTGAGCCTGGGCTGATGCGGCCGCAAAGCCGACCAACAGTGGCAGGATTGCGAGCCAAAGATGTTTTCCATGAAGCATGATTTCCACTCCCAAGACGATTTATCGTTCCACTTTGGTGGAGCATCGTACCAGCGTTTTATCCGATCTCTTCTTTGGTCGAACAGGCTTTGATGTATCTTGTCAATCCAAAAAATCCGTCGCGTTCAGAGTCAGCGACGACAGCCCTACAGCCGGCGTCGGCTACACGGAAACCAGCGCGCGGCGCTGCCGGAAAGATTTGCACGGACGCGTGTTGAGCACGTCCCCCGCTTCGATCCATCCGCGCCGCGCCTGATTTACGCCGTACTCCAGCAGGTCTATCTCGCGTGGCGAGTGCGCGTCGCTCGAGATGACGAGTTTGACGCCGGCCCGCTTGGCGGCCATGCACATGGTGTCCGTGAGATCGAGGCGTTCGGGCTGCGAGTCGATCTCCATCGCGCACCCTTCTTCGCGCGCCACGCGCAGGATCTCGCCCAAGTCGAAGCTGCTCGGCTCGCGATGGCCGATCAGGCGCCCGGTCGGATGCCCGATCGCATCGACGTTGCGATTGCGAATCGCCTTGATCAAACGGCGCGTCATGTCGCGCGGATTCTGATCGAGCTTGTAGTGCACCGATGCGACAACCCAGTCGAGTTCGGCGAGCGCGTTATCGGGCAGGTCGAGACTGCCGTCGTCGAGGATATCGACCTCGATGCCGCGCAGTATCGTGACGCCTTTGAGCTGCTTTCCGAGATTTTTAATCTCGCGCGCCTGCTCGCGGAGTCTTTTCGGATCGAGGCCGTGCGCCATCGCCAGACGCCGCGAATGGTCGGTGACCGCGAAATATTTAAGCCCGCTCTCGCGCTCCTTGCGCGCCATCTCCTCAATTGAACTGCGCCCGTCGGTGTATGTCGAATGGGTATGCAGATCGCCTCGCAGGTCGGCTCTGTCGATCAACGCAGGCAGCGTGCCGGAAGACGCCGCTTCGATCTCGCCGCGATCTTCCCGCATCTCGGGCGCGATCCATGGCAGCTTGAGCGCGCGATAAACCTGCTCCTCGGTCCTGCCGGCGACGATCGATTTGCCCCGGAACAGCCCGTACTCGTTGAGCAGAAGCCCCCGCTCTTGCGCGATGCGCCGCAGATGAATGTTGTGAGCTTTGGAGCCGGTGAAATATGTGAGCGCCGCGCCGAAGCTCGCGCGCGGCACCACCCGCAAGTCGACCTGCAGCCCGTCCTTGAGCACCACGGTGGTCTTGGTCTCGCCGCTGCCGGCCACGCGCGCCACGGCGGGAAAGCTCAGGAACTGCTTCGTCACCGGTTCGGGATGCGCGGCCGCCGCGACCACGTCGAGGTCGCCGATCGTCTCGCGCCTGCGGCGAAAACTGCCGGCTACCTCCAGTTCCTCAATCGCGCGGCATTTGCGCAGATGCTCAACCAGCGCCGCGGCGACGATCGCAGCCTCCGAGTACAGAATCCGTTTGCCCGAACCCGGCTCCTTGCGCGCGATGGCTTCGAGGATCTTCTCCGCCATCTTCGGGCCGAAGCCTTTGATGCTGTGCAGCTTGCCGGACTTCGCGTAACGTTCGAGGTCTTCCTTGCCGCGAATGTGCAGCAGGTCCATCAACAGCTTGATGCGCTTGGGACCCAGGCCCGGAATTTCCCGGAGCTCCAGCAGTTCGCGCGGAAACTTGTTCGCCAGCTCGCGACGGATTGGCAAGTCGCCGGTTTTGGTCAAAGTGGCGATCTTGCCGGCGAGGTCAGCGCCGATCCCGGGAATCTCGTCTATTTGCTCAAGCGTAAGCTCGGCGACCGCAACCGGCTGGTCATGGATCGCGCGCGCCGCGTTGCGATAGGCGCGCACGCGAAAGAAGTTCTCGCCGGAGAGCTCGAGCATGTCGGCGATCGCGTCGAGAACTTTCGCAATTTCATCGTTCTGCATGCGTCGAATGCGGGCGTTTAGCGCTGCGCCTGGGCGGATGGCCGCTCTGGCCGTGCGAGTTCCAGCAGGCGGATAACTTCGGCATCCGCCAACTGATGAAAATCACTGTAGAATTCGCCGATTCCGAAGAACGTCGGCGGCGTACTCAAGCATACGATTTCGTCCGCTTCGTCGCGGAGCGACGCGATGGTATCGGCGGGTCCGACCGGAACTGCGAGCACAACTTTCTTGGGCGCCTGTTGCCGGATTCCGCGCAGCGCGGCGCGTATCGATCCGCCGGTCGCGATTCCATCATCGACGACGATCACGGTGCGATTCTTGAGTTCGATGCGCGCACGTCCGGCGCGGTACAGGAGATTTCTCCGATCGATTTCCTTCAGTTGGTCGTGAATCTCGCGTTCAAGATAGGCGCGCGAAACTCGCAGCGCGCTCATCACTTCGCGATTGAGAATCGTCTCAGGATGATCGCCGTCCACCACCGCTCCGACGCCCAACTCCGGCTGCCCGGGCGCACCGAGCTTGCGAACGATTATTACGTCGAGCGGTGCGTTGAGCGCGCGCGCGACCTCGAAGGCGACCGGCACGCCGCCGCGCGGCACAGCCAAAACTACCGGCTGCTGATCTTTGTATTTCAGCAGGCGCGCGGCGAGTTTGCGGCCCGCGTCGACACGGTCAGCGAACACGATGTCCTCATCGTCGTCGGGACAATCGGCTGACGCCGCTTTCTCCGCCGCGTCCGCTGTCAGATATTTCGCAAACCAATCGCGCGCCAACCTCACAACTTCCTCGAGAGTTCCCGGCTCTTCGAACAGATGAGTCGCGCCTGGAACGATCGTCATCGCCTTCTCGCATCTGAGTCTTTCGAACGCCTCCTGGTTCATTTCGATAACCGGGCTATCGTCGCCGCCAACGATGAGAAGAGTGGGGGCCTTCACCCGATGAAGGCATTTCATCGCCAGGTCCGGGCGGCCTCCTCGCGAAACGACCGCCCTGATCGAGGGATCGCGTGCTGCGGCGGCCAGCGCGGCGGCGGCGCCGGTGCTCGCGCCGAAATATCCGATCGGATATTTCGCGAATTTCGCTTGCGAGCGGAGCCATCTGGTCGCATCGACGAGGCGATGGCCGAGAAAATCGATATCGAAAACATTCTCGCGATCGGCGGCCTCATCCTCGGTGAGAAGATCGAAGAGCAGGGTGCCGATGCCCGCTTTCTGCAGCGCCTTCGCGACATAAGTATTGCGCGGGCTCAGCCTGCTGCTGCCGCTTCCATGCGCGAAGAGCACGATACCTTTAGCGCCTTGGGGTACGGTCAGCGTGCCTTCGAGCAGGATCGAATCAGAGGGAATCCTTGCCTGCTCATCTGGATGTTGTCGCTCCATGGTTGTCTTCCTGTATGCGGCTACTCTTGAGCGGCGCGCAGATGGTTGATGACGCCATCGACGCCGAAGACGTACCAGGCGTCCGCTTCGGCCATCTCCGCCTGCCGGCGGTTGGGCGCCACGCCCTCGAGAGTCACCACCGAGTTGCGCGTGCTGACCTTGATCGAGTCGGCGCTGACCAGGCGATCCATTTCCAAAGCCATCGCGACCGTGGCGGTGATCTCGTCGTCGTTGTCGTCCTCGGAGGGCTTAACCTCGATCCCGTTTACGACGTCGCGAGTGCCCGGGACCCACCATGCGAGCAGTCCCGCGACACGCTTGTGCGACAGGCTTTCGACCTGGCCATTGAGCGTCACGACTCCGTCGGCGACTGCGATCTCGATATAGTTGCCTCGGTCGGCGGCAGCCTCGACGGCGGCTCTCGCGCGGCGCTCTTCGGCAGTTTGAATCCTGCAGCCAATGAAATCTCCTTCCTGCAGCATCGCAGCGCGCAGGTGATCCCGAATCGCGCCATCACCCATCGGTTGCGCCGGAGCGACGCGGAGCCTGTCGACGATTCCTCTCGAGCCACGAATCGAAGCCGCCAGTTCCAGCGCGATCTTCTTGGCGGCAAGACTTTCGGTTTCGCCCTGAAGGACAACGCTTCCGTCGGGTTCGCATTCGACAACAATCGGGTGCCGACGAAGGTCGACGCGCGGATCGCGTTGCAGAGCCGCATGAACCTCGCGCACGATTTCCGCTGATTCAGGCATTGAAACGCGCCTAGACCCCGGATGGATTGACCGTCTGATGCTGGCGCTGCGCCTCGACCCACAGCTTCTTCAGGTCCTTGGGAAGCTGGCTCATCACGTCCCACGCCTCGCCTTCCTGGCCTGTCGGGCTGCTGAGCAGCCTCTGCAATCCCGCGAAAACGGCCGATACCGCACGTTCCGCTTCCGCATCATCGCTGAGTCCGGCCATCCGGCGCACTTCCCATATGAACTGATCCCCGCTGACGCGATGGACCTTGCGATCGGGGTGCTCCAGAGACATCATCTTGAGGCGCTTGGGGAGTTGCGCGTTGACATGCAACGCTTCATTCGGCGTGATCCGATCGCGCAGTTCCTGGAAGACCGCGAAAGTCAGCCCCTCCGCGCGACGCAGGTCACATCCGATGCGCCCCATCACATCTTTGAAGAATGCCTGATCTTGCATGATGAATATCTCCCTTGAGTGCTCTTGTAATTCAGTAGAGCACGACACGTTTCCTCTACGCATTCTACCACCCGTGTCCGATTCGGGGGTGACCGCAGGATCGCTTTTGGGGCAACTGCCGCAGCAGGTGTTCCGTACGTGACGTTAAGGAGCGATCATTCGGAACCCTCGCTTGGATAATGGAGTAAAATAACGAATCGAGTCAGGCGGATGGTCCATTCAACGATTCCAATCACACACTTTAGTCAAGGGAAGTGCGAGAAGAAAAACAGCGGCACGCTCCGGCGCTTCCGGAGTGAGAGAAAGCCGGCATCGGAGAGAGTGGCAAGATGAGTGACGAATTAAAGACCGACCGGACCGACGGCCGCGAGATGCTTCGAGAATTGCTGACCCGGCTCCGAAACGAAGCCCAGCAGAGAATAAGACACCTCCGAAGAGATCAGGAGCAAGAGCAGGAGTTAGAGCCCGAGGACGAGATGGAGTCGGCGCGCACGACCGCAGAGGTCGAAACTCACGCCGGACTGATCGCGCGCGCGGAAGAGAAACTCAGGTACCTCGATGAGGCGTTCGCACGGCTTGACGCAGGCAAGTACGGCCGATGCCTCAAATGCGGCGGCGCAATTCCGATCGAGCGTCTGATGGCGATCCCCTTCGCATCGTACTGCGTCGACTGCCAGCAAGGGCTCCATCGCGCCAGAGGCGGCTGGGGTGAAGGAACCACCATTGCGCCGTTCGATCAACAATGGACCCTGCCCGAGGAAATGGAGGCCCCGACCGAACGCGAATATCAGGCCACCGATCCCGAGGAACAGTTGACAATCTATTCTCGTGAACCGCTCGCATCTGAGAAGCCCGGGAACCAAACGACGCCCCAGTCGCCGCAGAATAAACGGACGCCTCGGCGCAAGAGATAAGCACTTTATCCGGGCTACTAGCCCGAACGAATATGACCGCAACCCGTTTCCCCTCAGCCGTTCCTCGCCCTTGCACGCGCGCGGGGTCCATATGTGAGACAACAAAGCTGTTGCATCGCGGCGATGATTAACTATAGTTAAATACATGCCGGCTACGAACCAGAGCTGGGCTCCCGACGCGTACGCGCGCAACGCACGTTCGGTTGCGTTTTGCCGCCGACAAGCCGCGTGACTGATAGTCCGGGCGTTTGAGTTCCCCCGCGTCCGGCGGCAGTATCCCGTTCGCGATGAGTATCTTCCGCGAGTTGACCGAGGGCCTGCCGCGACAGGCCCCCGGCTCCCCCGAGACAACGCTGCGCGCGCTCGGCCTGGTCCGCGGGCTGCCGGCGCGTCCGCGAATTCTGGACGTCGGATGCGGTCCCGGCGCGCAGACTATAGAGCTTGCACGCGCCACCGGCGGCCGGATTGTGGCGGTCGATGTCCGCCAGCGATTCCTCGATGAACTGACCGAACGCGCCCGCGCGGCTGGAGTTATCCCGCAGGTGACGACGATCAACACTTCGATGTTCGATATGGATTTCGCCGACGCGTCGTTCGATCTGATCTGGTCGGAGGGCGCCATCTATATCGCGGGATTCGCCGCCGGCCTTGGCGCGTGGCGGCGGTTCCTCAAGCCCGGCGGATGGATCGCCGTCTCCGAACTGACGTGGTTGGCGCCCGATCCGCCCGCCGAAGCGGTTGCATTTTGGGCGCGAAGCTATCCCGGCATGGGATCGATCGAGCGCAACTGCCAGATTGTTGCGGAAGCGGGGTACGTGGACGCCGGCCGGTTCGTGTTTCCAGTGCAGGACTGGCACAACTACTACGGGCCGGGCGAGATGCGGGTTGCGGAGCTGAGGAAAAAGTACGCCGGCGATCGCGAGGTCCTCGCAACCCTCGACGAGGCGGATCGCGAGTACGATCTCTTCCGCGCGTATCACGGCGCCTACGGATACGTCTTTTACGTGATGCGCAAACCCGGCGCGTAGCCTCGCGGCGCCCGTCGTCGCGGGCCATCGGCCCAATTCGCGATCGCTTTCATTTATTGGCGATCTGGGTTACCTGTTGCGATACAAATCACCGGACCTCGCGAGGATCGAAATGGACTTTTCGCTGACCCCCAAAACCGAACAGTTGCGCAAGCGTGTCTCCGACTTCATGGACCAGTACGTCTTTCCCATCGAAAAGGAAGTTCAGCGCGAGATGGGCGAGAGTGGACATGCCGAGCCCCAATGCCTCAAGGATGTCCGCAAAAAAGCCAAGGCCGAGGGTCTTTGGAACCTCTTTCTGCCCGACGAAAAATTCGGCGCCGGTCTCAAGAATTACGAGTACGCTCCCCTGTGCGAGCTGATGGGCCGCAGCCCGATTGGCGCGCGCGCGTTCAACTGCATGGCGCCCGATACCGGCAACATGGAAATCCTGACCGAGTTCGGCACCCCCGAGCAGAAAAAGAAATGGCTCCAGCCGTGTCTCGACGGCGAGATGCGCACCTGCTTCTCGATGACCGAGCCGGATACTGCGGGATCCGATCCGACCCAGCTCAAGACCCGCGCCGTTCGCGACGGCGACGACTACGTGATCAATGGCCACAAGTGGTTCACGTCCAATGGGATTGGCTCGAGCTTCGCGATCGCGATGGTCGTGACGGACCCCGACGCGGCGCCGCATCGCCGCGCCAGCCAGATAATCGTTCCGACCGACACTCCCGGATTCAACCTGATTCGCCCCGTGCCGGTGATGGGCCACTCCGGCGGCGGCGGGCATTGCGAGATAATTTACAAGGACTGCCGCGTGCCGCTGACCAACGTACTCGGCGAGGAAGGCGGCGGCTTCGCAATCGCGCAGGCGCGGCTGGGCCCGGGACGCATCCACCACTGCATGCGAATCATCGGGGTCGCCGAACGAGGGCTCGAACTGATGTGCAAGCGGGCGAACACGCGCTTCACGCACGGCAGCTTCCTCGCCGACAAGGCCAACATCCAGGAGTGGATCGCCAACTCGCGAATCGAGATCGACTCATGCCGCCTGATGGTGATGCATGCGGCGTGGAAGATGGACACCGTGGGCAAGCGCGAAGCGCGCAACGAGATCTCGATGATTAAAGTGATGTGCGCGAACATGGTGATGATCGTGCTCGATCGCGCCATCCAGGTGTTCGGCGCGGCCGGCGTCAGCGACGACATCCCGATTGCGCGGATGTGGCGCGACAGCCGCTCGCTCCGAATCGCGGACGGCCCCGACGAAGTGCATCGCATGACCATCGCTCGCCGCGAACTGCGCAAGTACAAGTGAGCTCGCAAGTGATCCGGCAAGCGATCTGGATGGTCCCGCGTCGCGCACATGGCTGAAGCGGTGGAAATCGTCCCCGAATTTGGCGACGTCCGCGACGAGGAGCAACTCGACTGGGCAAAGCTCGCCGCCTACTTGCGCGGCAAGATTCCCGGCGCCGACGCGCCGCTGACCGTCCAGCAGTTTCGCGGCGGATCGTCGAATCTGACCTACCTGCTGCGCTTCGGCGACCGCGAATGGGTGATGCGCCGGCCGCCATTCGGGCCGCTGCCCGTGGGCGGGCATGACATGGGCCGGGAGTACAAGGTGCTTTCGCGGCTGTGGGAAGTCTTCAAGCCGGCGCCGCGCGCGATGCTCTACAGCGACGACGCGTCGATCGTCGGCGCGCCATTTTTCGTGATGGAACGGCGCACCGGGATCGTCATCAAAAATCGTGAGCCGCTGCCAGTGGAGCTCGGCGCCGATCCGGCGACGTTTCGCGCAATCTCAGAAGGATTTATCGATACGCTGGCCGATTTGCACGACGTCGATTACGCGGCGATTGGACTTGGCTCGCTGGGCAAGCCCGACGGATTCTTAAAGCGCCAGATCACCGGATGGATGGGGCGATGGGAGAAGGCCAAAACGCGCGAAGTGCCGCTGATGGAGAAGCTCGGCGCCTGGTTTCTCGACAACATGCCGGTGTCGCCGCCGCCGGTGCTCGTGCACAACGACTTCTACCTGCACAACATCATGCTCGGCGCCGTCAATCACGGCGAGGTAGTCGGAGTATTCGACTGGGAAATGTCCACCATCGGCGATCCGCTGGTCGATCTCGGCATCGCGATTGGCTATTGGCGCGAGAAGAGCGACCCGGTGGAACTGCTGGTGACCTCCCACGGCGAGCCGCATACGCTGCGGCCCGGCTTCATGAGCCGCGACGAACTGGTGCATCGCTATTCGAGCCGCACCGGCCGCGACGTGAGCGGCATCCCGTTTTACTGGGCGTGGGCGCATTGGAAGACTGCGACCGTCGTCGAGCAAATCTACGTGCGCTACGTGCGCGGGCAGACCACCGATCCGCGCTTTGCGCTGATGGGTCCGATGGCGCCGGCGCTGGCGCTCGCCGCGGCGCAGGTCGCCTCCCGCCTCGGCTTCCAGGGGTAGCGCGCACGCGCTCTCAGAGCCGCCGGGCAGTCGATGGCACTCACGGCGCTTGATGCCGTCCATTGGATGCTTCACATACACTGAAGCTTCGACCGAAATCCGAGAATCGAGCGCGAGGTCCATCCCCGCAAGCGAGCTGCGTGACGCGCGGCTGCTGCGGTCCTCTTTTCAGCCGGCGGCAACTCGGGTCTGCGCTACGCCGCCCGTCGCGGCGTTGGCATCGAGATATAGGAAGCTACGTCTTTTCTGCTCGCGCCCATTCGCAGAAGGGATCGCACCATCAGATCGATGCTGACCGAAGGATCGGCAGCTTCCATTTTCGCCACTCGCGACTGGCTGGAACCCAACAAGCGGCCTAGCTGCGCCTGAGTCATCCGGCGCCGGCTTCTTTGCTTTCTTACCGCGCTTGCCAGGCCGAGCTTAACCTCAACCAGAGCAGCTTCCTCGTCGCTGAGCCCGAGGAAATCGGTGGTGCTCCCGACCACCCATCCCGCGCTTTCCAATCGCTGTCTTTTACGCTTCTCCATCGCTCATTGCCTACCCGGCCAGTTCGTCGTACCGCCGCAACCGTGACCTGCATCGGTCGATCACTTCACGCGGCGTTCGGCGAGTTTTCTTGCTGAGCACGTCAACTATCACGATGGCGTCTGGATCGGTTCGATACACTATCCGCCACGTATCGTATCGGTCGACGACCCTCAGTTCGTGACACCGGGCTCCTATCGCAACCATCGGCCGCGAATGTGGTAAGGAAAGATTCTCGCCCTGTTGCAAACGCCGCAGCAGCACCCCTGTCTCGATTCGGCCTTCTCTGGAAAATGGCGGTGTCTTGATCTCGCCGTGCAGCCAGACCAAGGGTTTGTCTCCGGCCTTGGTCACCGACTGCATCTTATGTCAGATTCGACATCTAGGGCAAGCGCGGAATTCTGGCTGGGATTGCAGAGCGACTACGAACTCGAAAAAGCCAAAGACGAGCTGGCGGCGAGGATCGAGCGCGAGGTCCATCCCCGCAAGCGAGCGGCGGGACGCGCTCCTGCCGCGGTCCCCTTTTCAGCCAGCGGCAACTAGGCTATCCAAGGTACAAGGCGGGTAATAATTGCCCCGGCCCGGAGGTCTCCCAGTCTTGCACGCCATCACCTACGAAGCCCCAACCACGCTCGATCAGGCGGTCAGCATCCTCAAAACCCACGGTGAAAACGCCCGCCCGTTCTGCGGCGGCACCGATATCATCATCCAGTTGCGCGCCGGAGTCCGCCGCACCGAGCATCTGGTTGATGTCAAGAAAATCAAGGAGCTGCAAACTCTCTCCTTCGATGCGAAGAAGGGACTGCGGCTCGGCGCGGCCGTGCCTTGCATCGAGATTAGCGAGAGCGACGTGATGCGGCGTCATTACCCCGGCTTGACCGAGGCGGCTCATCTCATCGGCTCGCTGCAGATTCAGAACCGCGCCTCGGTGGGCGGCAATCTGTGCAATGGATCGCCGGCCGCGGACACTACGCCTGCCCTCATGGCGCTCGGCGCGCGCGCCCGAATCGTCGGCCCGAATGGCGAGCGCGAAGTGCCGGTTGAGGCTTTCGTCGTATCGCCCGGACGCACCGTGCTCAAGCCCGGCGAGTTGCTGGTCGAATTGCTGGTTCCGGCGCCCGCGCCGCATTCGAGCGACGCGTATCTTCGTTTCATCCCGCGCAACGAGATGGATATCGCAGTCGTCGGCGTGGGAGCGGCGCTTACGCTCGACGGCGACAAGGTGAAGGCGGCGCGGATCGCACTTGGCGCCGTTGCGCCGACTCCGATCCTTGCAAGCAAGGCCGCCGACGCGCTCATCGGGATGAAACTCGACGCCGCGGCCCTCGAGGCCGCCGGACGTGCGGCGAGCGAGGCCTGTTCGCCGATCGACGACATGCGCGGGACGGCGGAATTTCGACTCCACATCGCCGCGGTGCTCACGCGGCGGGTGCTCTCAATCGCCGCCGAACGCGCGAAAAAGAACTGAATCACAGCCACGAACAAACGGCATATAGAACAATGTCCAAAAAGACACTGGTAGAAGCGACGATTAACGGCGAAACGGTCGAGTTCCTGTGCGAGCCGCGCCAAAGCCTGCTCGAAACGCTGCGCGACGTGCTCGAGCTCACCGGCTCCAAGGAAGGATGCCTGACCGGCGATTGCGGCGCTTGCACCGTGCTGGTCGACGGCCGCCCGGTCTGCTCGTGCCTGATGCTCGGCGTCGAAGCTCAAGGCAAGAACATCGTGACCGTCGAAGGACTCGCCATCAACGGCGTGCTTCACGTTTTGCAGAACAAGTTTCTCGAGCACGCGGCCTTGCAGTGCGGCATCTGCACGCCCGGATTCCTGATTTCGGCGAAGTCGCTGCTCGATCGCAATCCGAAACCGACCGAGCACGAAGTTCGCTACGCGCTGGCCGGGAATCTGTGCCGATGCACCGGTTATGACAAGATTGTGAAAGCGGTGCTCGACGCGGCTGCGGATATTCGCTCGCAGGGCGAAGGCAAAGCGGCCGCACGATGAGAGCATCGCGGTACTGACAGGACTACCGAGACGACCGGCGATCCGAGAGGTAAGGCCATGGCGGAATCAACCACGACACGCGATTTCAAAGTCATCGGCACGCGTCCGATTCGGCCCGACGGCGTTGACAAAGTGACGGGCCGCGCCAAGTTCGGCGCCGACTACGCATTCCCCGGGATGCTGCACGGCAAAGTGCTGCGCAGCCCGCACGCCCACGCGATTATCAAATCGATCAAAATCGACAAGGCGCTCAAGCTCCCCGGCGTCAAGGCCATCGTTACCTCGAAGGATCTCCCGGCGGCGGAGAACAAGCTCGAGCAGTCCGGCGAGATGACGGTCAATCCGATGCACCTGTCGATGAACATCCTCGCGCACGACAAGGTCCTGTATGACGGCCATGCGATCGCCGCCGTCGCCGCGACCAGCCCGCATATCGCCGAGGAAGCGCTCCGCCTGATCGAAGTCGAATACGAAGTGCTGCCGCCCGTGATGACCGTCGATGCCGCCACCAAGCCGGGCGCCCCGATTCTGCTCAAGGATCTGCGCAACAACGAGGAAGGCGACAAGCCGACCAACGTCGCGCAGCACTACCAGTTCAAACGCGGCGACATCGCCGCCGGATTCAAGGCGGCGGACTATGTGATCGAGCGCGAATTCAACACCGCGATGGTGCACCAGGGATACATCGAGCCTCACAACGCCGTCGGCATCTACAACTCCGACGGACAGGCAACGATTTACTGCTCGACCCAGGGCGCCTTCGACGTGCGCTCGCTGAGCGCACAGGTGTTGGGGATGCCGGTCGGCAAAATCAAAGTCGTGCCGGCCGAAATCGGCGGCGGCTTCGGCGGCAAGACCACCATCTACCTCGAGCCGCTCTCGGTGCTGCTGTCGAAGAAGACCGGCGCCCCCGTCAAGCTCGTCATGTCGCGCTCGGAAGTGCTCCGCGCGAGCGGACCGACCCCGGGCTCGAAAATCAAAGTGAAGATGGGCGCGACCAAGGACGGCAAGCTCGTCGCCGCCGAAATCTGGATGGCATACCAGGCGGGCGCGTTCCCGGGCTCGCCGGTGGCGGCCGGCGCGCTGTGCATCATCGCTCCCTACACCATCGAGAATTTTCTAATCGACGCGTACGACGTGGTGGTCAATCGGCCCAAGACCGCGGCCTATCGGGCGCCGGGCACAACCCAGGCCGCGTTCGCGTCCGAGACTGTGATCGACGAACTGGCCGAGAAGTGCGGAATCGATCCGATCGACTTCCGAATCAAGAACGGGGTCAAAGAAGGCGCGCCGCAGGTCCTCGGCCCTCCGTTCAAGCGCATCGGATTTATCCAGACCTGCGAAGCGATCAAGAACAGCGAGCATTACAAGTCGAAACTGACCGGCAAGTTTCGCGGACGCGGCGTCGCGTCGGGATTCTGGTTCAACGCCGGGATGCAGTCGTCGGCAACGGTGAATATCCACACCGACGGAACCGCCAGCGTCGTGACGGGCTCGCCGGATATCGGCGGCTCGCGCGCGTCGATGGCGATGATCACCGCGGAAGTGCTCGGACTGCCGGTGACCGACGTGCGGCCGATCACCGCCGACACCGATTCGATCGGTCATACCGACGTGACCGCCGGAAGCCGCGTCACTTTCGCAACCGGGATGGCGGTGTACGAGGCGGCCAAGGACGCCGAGCGCCAGTTGATCGAGCGCGCCGCCAAGGTCTGGGAGAAAAAGCCCGACGAAGTCGAATTCCGCGGCGGGATGCTCCATGCGAAAGGCAACGGCGTGCCGCCGATGTCGATCAAGCAGCTCGCACCGCGCTTCGCCCGCACGGGCGGACCGATCACCGGTCGCGCCAGCGTGAATGCGCGCGGCGTGGGGCCTGGATTTGCCACCACCGTCGTCGACGTCGAGGTCGATCCCGACACCGGCAAGGTGCAACTGCTGCGATGCACAGTCGCGCAAGACGCCGGCAAGGCGATTCATCCGAGCTACGTCGAAGGACAAATGCAGGGCGGAACTGCGCAGGGAATCGGGTGGGCGCTCAACGAGGAATACTTCTACGACGACAACGGCACGCTGCGTAACTCCGGATTCCTCGACTACCGGATACCGACCTGCCTCGACTTGCCCATGATCGAAACGATCATCGTCGAGGAAGCTAACCCCGGCCATCCGCTGGGCGTGCGCGGCGTCGGCGAGGTGTCGATCGTGCCGCCGGTAGCAGCGGTCGCCAATGCGATCTATCGCGCGGTAGGCGTCAGGATGACGCAGACGCCGATGTCGCCGCCCAAGTTGCTCAAGGCGATCCTGAAGCATCGCGGCGCCACGCAGCATTCCGCAGCGGCGGATTGATCACGAGTGATCGAAAGGGGCGGGCGAAGTCGCCCCCCTTCTTTTTCTGCAATGCCAACCGTTGTGATTCCCGCACTGCTACGCAAATTCACCGGCGGCGTCGAGCGAGTCGAGGTGCCGGGAAAATCGATTCGCGAACTGGTTCAGCGCCTCGGCGAGCGTTTCCCGGGTATCGACCGCCAACTGCTCCAGGATGGAGACATCCGGCCGTCAATCGCGGTGTCAATCGACGGTGAAATAGCCACCGGCGGCGTGCTCGATACCGTTGGCGAGAACAGCGAAGTGCATTTCATTCCCGCGCTTGGCGGAGGCGAAGTCTGAGCGCCAAGAGAGCGCGGGCGAAAGCCGCTGTTTCTCCGCGGATAGCGGGTTCGTCGGGATCCCGGCCGTTATTGCAACATACCCGCACTTGCGTACAATACGCTTGCTAGCCGGGGTTTGCCCCCCTTTTCCCGGTTGGCTGCGGGCCGGGCGGAGCAATCTGCCTGGCCCTAATTTTTTTGCCCAGAATAATTCCCTGACCGCCTCGCTGGATAACTCCCTTTCAAGCCGCCGGCCGCCTGGCGCGGGGAGTTAAATCACTCGTTAGGAACTAGCGTTGACAAGTCGACAACGACCAGTACTTAATTGAGCATCGCACCGGGGAAGCGGGCCTATTGCTCGACCGAAGCGTTGCGCATATTGAACGATCCCAGGAAAAGCCGGTATACACAAAGGCTAGAGATGGAGGAGACCAAGATGATGATTAGAGGACAACGCGCTTCAGGCATTGAAGGGGGACGGAAGTCTGCGTTGAATACGGCAAGCTCGCGCCTGTGCTGGCGCCTGCGAGCGATGCTTGCCGGGCTTTCCATTCTCGTTCTGGCGCCCGGTGCCTCGCTGGCAAAGGACTACTGTATCAGCTTCACGGCTTTTCCGGGCAGCGAGATTGTGGGAAGGGGATTCACAGTCCCCGGCAAAGGCCAATTCAAGCCGTTTACCGGCTTTTTCTTGCCGGGCGAAAATGATGCAGCCGCAGGCACGGGATGTACCTCTACGGACGGTTCGAATCTCTCCTTTACGATAACCACCTCAGCTCCCGAGAGCGGAGGGGCTGCCTTTATCGATTCAATCAGTTTGTCACTTCCGGCGCACTCTGGCGAATGCAGCCAAACAAATCTCAGCAGCAGTAGTATTTCTTTTGCCAGTTTTGCCGTGACCGGGAAACCCTGCTCGAAGGTAGCTATTCCGGCTGCCGACTCCGAAGCGGTTCCGCAACCGGGAGGCCCGCACAGCCTGGTGCGCTGAGGCTAACAAGGGTGCGGCTTCTGCCCGTCGCTGTATCGTCATCCGCAGATCGGGTTTGGAGTGCGAAGTCAGTATGAAGCGACGGGAGGGGATCTTTATCCCTTCCCGCTGCCGTGAGATTCGTTCAACCGGGCAGGACCTCGGCGCAGACCGCCGATGAAACGAGATCCGCGGTTATAACCCCCGCCATGTGCCTGCCGCCCGCGCGTTAGACGCTCGCAACCGCCGGGAATGACGTGTCTGTTCGGCTACCGCTTGCGCGGCCGGAAGACCAGGACCGAGCACGGCGCGTTGCGCACCAGCTTCTCGGTGACGCTGCCGATCAGAATATACTCGCCGCCGGTCCGTCCATGCGTAGCAATCACGATCAGGTCAATCGCCTGCTCTTTGGCGTATTTGACGAGTTCCTGAACCGGAGGTCCGACCACGGCAAACGTCAAGACCTTCTTTGAATCGCCGAACTCGTCCTTCTTGATGCGCGCGAGTTCCTCTTCCGCCTGCTCGAGCATCGCGGATTCCCGCGCCAGCTCGCGGTTCTGCTCGATGGTGGACGGGATGAAACTTTGCTGCGGCGCGATGACGTGCATCAGGTGAACTTCTTCGGCGCCGAGGTCTTTCGCCAGTTCCATCGCGCCGCGCATCGCTTCCATCGAGTAAACGGAGAAGTCGATTGGCGCGAGAACCTTCTTAATATTCTGAATCATAACAGCCTCCCGAGTACCAAGGTCTCTGGAATTACCACGGCCTTCGCCGCCGGTGCAAACCCGCGCCGGTCTGTGCCATTATCCCGACAGATCGCCGCTGAATAAAAAGGATTGCCTATGAAGGGTACTGTCTTCCACGGACCCCACGATGTGCGCGTCGAGCGGGTCGATGATCCCGCGCTCAAGACGCCCACCGACGCGCTGGTGCGAATCACACGCGCGGGAATTTGCGGCTCCGACCTGCATTTCTATGAAGGCGCTTTGCCCATCGTGCCCGGCTTCGTGCTCGGCCATGAGGGCGTCGGCGTGATCGAGGAAGTGGGCGCCGGTGTCGAACGGCTGACGAAGGGGGATCGGGTCGTCGTGTCGGGGGTGGTTGCCTGCGGCCGATGCTACTTCTGCCGGCGCGGACAGCCGTCGCAATGCGCGGAAAGCGGATCCGCCATATTCGGCTACGGAGCGAATTCCGCGGGCAAGCTCGGATGGCTGGGAGGCGAGCAATCCGAGGCAGTGCGGGTGCCGATGGCGGATTACACGTGCTTTCCGCTGCCCGACGCGATCGACGATGACGCCGCGGTGTTTCTCGCCGATATCCTGCCGACGGCTTTTTTCGGCGCGGTCAACGGCAATATCCGGCCGGGCGACACGGTGGCGATTTTCGGATGCGGCCCGGTGGGATTGTGCGCCGTGATGTGTGCAAAGCTGTTCGGCCCCGCCGAAGTGATCGCCGTCGATAGCATCCCGTACCGGCTTGAGGCGGCGCGCAAGCTCGGTGCGTTTGCGGTAAGCGTGGAACAAGCACACGAGATAATTCTGGAGCGCACTGAAAAACGCGGCGCCGACGTGACTATCGAGGCGGTCGGCAACGAAAGCGCGCTGACGGCCGCGATAATGGCGGCGCGCGGCGGCGGAACAATTTCGGTAATCGGCGTGTTCGGCGCGCCTTCTTTCAATTTCCCGATCGGCTATGCGTTCATGCGCGATCTCACGTTTCGGATCGGCCTTGCGAACATCAACGCGCACATACCGGAACTCGCGCGCCTGATGGAACGCGGCACGATCAACCCGCGCCCGCTGGTAAGCCACGTGATGCCGCTGGACGACGCAGCCAGGGGCTACGAAATTTTCAGCGCCCGCAAAGACAACGTGATGAAGGTATTGCTGAAGCCCTGACCCGCCCCGCGCCGGCATCCAGTTCAATCGGCATTCGCACCATTGCCTGTCCCGCCGTAGTTACCGGTTAAAGGAAAGCCCGTCCCCTACAGCCGGGCGTTTGTCTGCCGTTCTATTTTTTCTTCTTGGCCTTGCCGGTTCCCGACAGCGAAACGGACTGCGGCGAGTCGATCACATTGTCAACAATCTTCAGGCTTCCAGTCTGCCGCGTCGTGTCCGTCGGCGTGAAGGTCACTGATACCTTGCAACTCTTGCCGGGCTCGAGCGTTTTTTCGCATCCCGACTTGACCGCGAACACCGGCGGCGATGCGCTCTCGCTCTCGATGCTCACCGCCAACCCTTTTTTCTTCTTACCCGCGTTCGTGATCGTGACCGTCTTGGGCGCGCTGGTAGTTCCGACTGTCACCGTTTTTCCGAATGCGATCGAACTGGGACTGAACGTCAGCTTCTCCGAGATCGGAGTCGGCGTCGCAGTCGGGGTTTGAGTCGCGGTGGCGGTTGCCGTCGCTGTTGCGGTCGGCGTGGCTGTAGCTGTCGCGGTCGCCGTTGGCGTGGGCGACGGATTGGCTAGTGGCTGGTTGTACTCTAGTGCCCGGTTGTTCTCGGTATCCGCCACGTACAGGTTGCCTGCGCCGTCCAGCGCGACTCCTTCTGGAGAGCAAAGGTCAATAGCGGTGGAGTTGCCGCCGCTGGTGTCGTGATTGCAACCAGCCGTCGTGAAGCTCCCGTCCTGGCCAAAGACCGTATTGGCGGTGGTGTTGGTCAGCGGGGTGTTGTACTCCAGCACCCGGCTGTTGCCTTGATCGGCCACCCAGAGGTTACCCGAGCCGTCCACCGCGACCCCCACTGGATAGCACAGGCTGTTGTCGCTGACTTTATTGCAACCAGCCGTCGTGAAGCTCCCGTCCTGGCCAAAGACCCCATCGGCGGTGGTGTTGGTCAGCGGGGTGTTGTACTCCAGCACCCGGCTGTTGTTGCTATCCACCACGTAGAGGTGACCCGAGCCGTCCACCGCGACCCCCACTGGATCGCACAGGCTGTTGGCGCTGACCCCGCCGTTATTGCAATCAGGCGTCGTGAAGCTTCCGTCCTGCCCCAACACCTCGTTGGCCGCGCCGCCCACACACGGAAATACTCCCTTGCAGGCCGCAAACGGATTCGTGTACTCCAGCACCCGGTTGTTGTTCGTGTCCGCCACGTAGAGGTTGCCCGAGCCGTCCACCGCGACTCCCGCTGGAGCGCACAGGCTGCCAGCGCTGACGGCGCCGCTGGCCCCGTTGCAGAAAGAGGTGAGGAAATCGGGCTGTCCAATCACCAGGTCGGCCGCCTGACCGTTGGTGAACGAGGCGGCGTCTCTCCAGCCCAGCACCCGGTCGTTATCCTGATCGGCGACGTAAATGTGATTTGGCGTGGCGCTGGAATCGATCGCTACCGCGAAAGGTTCGTACAGCCCTTGAGCGTTCACGTGGACGCCATTGTGCGTGAAGTCCACCTGTCCCAGCACCCGGTCGGCGGTAGTGCCGCTCGCAAGCACAATCGCCACATACAATGCGACCGGCAGCATCACGGCCGCAATCCCGAACGTCCGACGGTGCCATCCCGTGGCGCGCACAACTTGGAACTTCATCACTCGGTCCTCCCGAGTTGGAACTGGCAGTTAAACCGGGACTCCCGTTGAGTCTCCGATGCCAGATCCCCAATAGACCCGACGCCCTCCCTGCGCAAGGTGCCGTTGGCACGGGAGGCCAGTATGGCGCGCCCGCGGCAGTGGCCGCGCCCGCCAACGGCGGGCGGCCTTAATACTGGGTGCAGGGCTCAGCCCTGCCTACTTCTTGGCGGCCTTGCCGGTTCCCGATAACGGCACGGACTGTGGCGAGCCGATCACGTTGTCATAAATCTTCAGGCTTCCAGTCTGCCGCGTCGTGTTCGCCGGCGTGAAGGTCACCGATACCTTGCAACTCTTGCCGGGCTCGAGCGTTTTTTCGCATTCCGACTTGACCGCGAACGGCGGCGATGCGCTCTCGCTCTCGATACTCACTGCCAGACCTGTTTTCTTCGTACCCGCGTTCTTGATCGTGACCGTCTTGGGCGCGCTGGTAGTTCCGACTACCACCGTTTTCCCGAATGCCAGCGAACTGGGACTGAACGTCAGCTTCTCCGAGATCGGAGTCGGCGTCGCAGTCGGCGTCGCAGTTGCGGTGGAGGTTGCCGTCGCTGTTGCGGTCGGCGTGGCCGTTGAAGTTGCGGTCGGCGTCGCAGTTCTCGACGGCGTCGCAGTCCCGGTTGGCGTGGCCGTCTTGGTTGCCGTCGCGGTCGCGGTCGGCGTTGACGGGTTCGCCGGACTGAGCTCGGTCACGAAGGCATTAGAGAGGCCGTTGGCGGCGGCATTGTTAACGCTCTGGAAGGCGCTGAGGATGGGAAAGTCAGTCGAGTACGCCTGTCCCGTGACATAGGCGTTGCCTGTGACGGAATCGACCGCGATGCCATAGCCCTCGTCGCTGGTGGTGCCGCCGAGGTAGGTCGAATAGATCAGTGACCCCACTCCCGACACTGAGGGGTTGAGTTTGGCCACGAAGGCGGCATCGCAGCCCGAGGGGCCGGATGCAGAGGGGCAAGTACTCTGGAAGGCGTTCAGGATGGGGAAGTCGGTGGAGTACGTATATCCCGTGACATAGGCGTTGCCTGTGGAATCGACCGCGATGCCGGCGCCTGAGTCGCCGCCACTGCTGCTTCCGCTGCCGCCCAAGTAGGTCGAATAGAGGATCGACGCCGCTCCCGACGCCGCCGGATTGAGCTTGGCTGCGAACGCCGTAGGCTCACCATTGCTGGCGGCATTGTTAACGCTCTGGTAGGCGTTCTTGGTGGGAAAGTCGGTGGAGTACGCCTGTCCCGTGACATAGGCGTTGGCTTCGGAATCGACTGCGATGCCGGAGCCAGAGTCGCCGCCCAAGTAGCTGCCGCCGCTGCCGCCGAGGTAGGTCGAATAGAGCACCGATGCCGTTCCCGACTGCGTCGGGTCCAACTTCGTTACGAAAGCATTGCTTGTTCCAATATGTGCATAGTCAACAGTGATTGCTGTTCCATAATCGGGAGGGCTGGAAAAAGATAAAGAAACTACGCCGCCGGAGTAATGAATACTACCCGTGAGGTGACTTCCGTTGATTGCTCCATCGCCATTATCCGTTCCCAAATAAGTAGTGCCGGCAATTGTATAATTAACCGTCACTGTTCCGGGGCCCACTGGAGGGGCTTTCAATGTCGTTGCGAAAATCTCAGTGCTTCCATCGCCCGTCCATCCGGCGGGTTGAAAGGAGGAAATTAAAACGCTCCCCATCGTGCTCTGGAAGGCGTTCAGGACGGGGAAGTCGGTCGAGTACGTAACTCCCGTGACATAGGCCTTGCCTGTGGAATCGACCGCGATGCTGATGCCTTTGTCGCCGAAGCCGTACTCGCCGCCGCTGCCGCCGAGGTAGGTCGAATAGAGGATCGACGCCACTCCCGACGCTGAGGGGTTGAGTTCGGCCACGAAGGCGGCAGCGCAGCGCTTGGATGCGGAGGGGCAAGTGCTCTGAAAGGCGTTCAGGGTGGGGAAGTCGGTCGAGTACGTATATCCCGTGACATAGGCGTTGCCTGCGGAATCGACCGCGATGCCAGCGCCTACGTCGCCGCCGCTGCCGCCGAGATAGGTCGAATAGAGGATCGACGCCGGTCCCACCGCCGCCGGATTGAGCTCGGCTACGAAAGCGCATTCCCCTGATGAGCAAGTGTCCTGGAAGGCGTTCTTGGTGGGGAAGTCGGTCGAGGACGTATATCCCGTGACATAGGCGTTGCCTGTTACGGAATCGACCGCGATGCCGTAGCCACTCTCGCCGCCGCTACCACCAAAGTAGGTCGAATAGAGCAATGACGCCGCCCCCGATGCCGACGGATTGAACTTGGTCACAAAGGCAGCCGTCCCGCCGCTGGAGCAGGATGAGCAACTGTCATGGAAAGCGTTCAGGGTCGGGAAGTCAGTCGAAGACGTCGTCCCCGTGACATAGGCGTTGCCTGCGGAATCGACCGCGATGCCGGATCCTTGGTCGCCCGTGCCAACGCTGTAGCCGCTGCCGCCGAGGTAGGTCGAATAGAGCAGCACCGGATCGATCACAATCGGCTTGCTCCGGTCGTAGCCCGCCACCCTAAAGCCCGCCTCATGCGCGCCGCGCAGCTTCCATCCGCCCGCGATCGTCCGCCGCCCGCCGCCGTTCTCCTGGTAGATCGCCGGCGCATGCTCGATGAGCTTGCTCTCGCCGACGCTGACGATCAGATCGCCCCGCTCATTCAGGGCCAGTTTGCCTGCACCGCTGAAGCCGAGCCGGATCGCATTCGGGTCGGCGCCCGGCGCAAGGCGGAAATCGTACTCAAGCTGGGCCTGCGCGCTGCCGTGATAGATCAGGTCGATTCCGGGATAGACATTCTTGAGTTCGACTTTGGCGTAATTGGGAACATCGGTATGCCATTTCTTCGGGTCGTTGCCGATGAAATAGTTGCTCCGCCCCGCCATCCGATCGATACCCTCGATTTGCGCCGCGCGCGCCGCCCCCTTGAGCGCAATTCGCACCACGGCGGACCGGCCAGCTTTATCTTTTTTCGCGTCATTCCCGCGCGTGGCTGCCGCGCGAGAAATCCCTGATCCGGGTTCTCTCGACTTCGCTCGGGACGGCGGAAAAGAATTAGGGCGAGAGTTCTTTGAGGGCGAGCGCATCGACAGCACCGCCTCGGACGCAGTCAGGAACAGCGTGTAGCCCGGTCCGCGCGAGAGAAACCTGACCTGCCCATCGCTCTGGCCGAGGTTCGGCTCAAAGCTCATCGGCAGCTTCGCAAAATTGATGCGCGGGGAATGATTGGCCGCGGCGATTACCCGCGATGATGGTTGCTTGGCAGGATCGCTCGCGCGTGGGGATTGCGACGATGCGAGGGTCCGTGGCACGCGCATTGCGACAACCGTGGCGACCGCGGATGCGGCGATGCACGCGATTGCAATCGTACCGATGTGGACTTTCCCGCCAGGGTGTTTCATCGCTCTTTCCTCTCTGCTTAGAGCAGGCTGCCCAGAAGTCTCGCGTCACGCCAAGTCACGCGTCCCTATAACCGAATAACCGAAACAACACAATAAACCGGAATTTCCTTTTGAGTCCCCGATACGCTCCGCCATAGACCCGACGGCCTCCCTGTACAAGGTTCCGGGCCGGTTTTGGTCAAACGGCCTTTCCAGCGGCGGCGCGAGCAGATGGGAAAACCGGTTTCGCGTCTGGCGGACCGCGGCAGCATACGGTTGAATAACAATGAGGGTGTCAGAAATGGAAGAAGAGATAATCAAAGTTCGAGTCGAGGGTGAGATCGCATATATCGCGCTCAACCGTCCCGAGAAGCGCAACGCGATTAACCAGGCAATGCTCCGCGCGATTCCAGAGGCGATCGACGAGGTCGATCGTCCCGAGGTTCGCGCGATTATCATTTACGGCGAGGGCCAGGCGTTCTCGGCGGGCATCGATTTCACCTCGCTCGCCAACGACACCGGCGCGCAGGGCGGCCACGGCGGCGGCCCCGACATGCCGCGCTTTCGGCGCTTTGTGGCGGAGTCGCAGGCATCGCTGAATCGGCTCGAGAGTATCGAGAAGCCGGTGATCGGCGCGCTGCATGGCTTCGTCGGCGGACTCGGGCTCGAACTGGCGCTCGCGTGCGATGCCAGGGTGGCGGCTGCCGGCGCGCGGCTTGGGATGCCGGAAGTGCGCATCGGCCTGGTGCCCGACGTGGGCGGCACCACGCGGCTTACGCGGACGGTCGGTTACGCGCGCTCGAAAGAGCTGATCATGACGGCGCGGATGATCGAGGCGTCGGAGGCGGAACGGATTGGGCTGGTGAACCGCGTCGTCGCCGAAGGTGCGCATATCGCGGCGGCCGAAGAGCTTGCGCGCGAGATGGCGCGCAACGCGCCAATCGCGGTCGGGCTGGCGAAGCGGATCATCGACAAAGGCCACGGCCTGGACAAGATGACATTTCAGGAACTCGAGGTGCTGGCGCAGAGCTCGCTGATCGGCACCGAAGATTTTCGCGAGGGCGCGGCAGCGCTGGCGCAGCGGCGCGAGCCGCGCTTCAAGGGGCGTTGAGGCGAATCTCGAAGCCCTCCTCGAAGGTATCGCCGGGCGCGAGTTCGCGCATTCCGGCCGCGATGCCACGGGCCGCGAGATTGAACGCATCGGGCGCGCAGGTGTACGGCTCGAGCGCGACCACGGGGCTGTCCGCGGGAGCATAGACGACGAAGTCGCCGAACGCGGGACCGGCGCGAATCTCGAGCGCGATATTCAGCGACGGATCGATGAGCCGCGCGCGCGGCGCGGACGGATCTTTCGTCGCGGTTCGCTCCGCGATCGGCGCCATGCGGAAGGCGTCGTCGTAAGTATCAGCTCCAAGAGGAAGTGGCGCGCGAAGGTCGTACTTGCCTGCCAACGGCTCGGCGTCACCGGTGGGTATGAGGCGCGCGTCGAGCGGCCATCGAGCGTTGGCGTCGAGCTGAATCAGCATCGCATCGCGCAAGCCTGCGGGATTGAGAGGGGCGTGAAAGTAAGGATGCGCGCCGAATCCGAACGGCATCACCGAGCGGCCGGTGTTGGTAATGCGGGCCTTCAATCTCAGTCCATTACCAACTTCGTAGTCTATCTCGAGCACGAACGGCCACGGCCAGATCGAATTTAAATCCGAATAGTCCGACGAATCGAGAATCGCCGTGACGAAAGACGGTTCGCGCCGCGTCACGCGAAAGGCGCGTTCGCACGCAAAGCCATGAATCGCGTGCCCGCGTGCGGGCTCATTCACCGGCAGCCGGTATTCGCGGCCCTTGAACGTGAAGCATGCGCGGGAGACGCGGCCCGGCCACGGAAAGAGAATCGGAATGCCGCCGCGATGCGGATGCTCGCGCCATGCGTCGGGATGGGCAGGGCCCGCGATGACCTCGAGCGTGCCGGCGCGGTAGCCCAGGCATTGGCATCCGGCGCCGGGCACAATCACGGCGCGCTCGCTATCCGCTTCAAGCGTTATGAGTTCCACGGTGATGGTTCAATCCGAGGAGAGTTTTTTTTGCAGCCGCAAGGGTTCGGCCCGAGAATCAGGCGTCCCCTCAAGTGGGTCCAGTACATTTTGCGGCGCGACGGGAAGGCGACCCCAATCGCGCGCTATTTTGAAATGCCGGAACTACTGGCTAGTGGTCGCGTCCGCCGCGGCGTTCGCCGCTGCCACCGCCACCGCCACCGGCTCCGCCCCCGGCTCCGGCGCTGCGCGCCTGCGCTTCGTTGACGCGAATCGGACGGCCCTTGATGTCGCGGCCGTTCAATTTCTTGATTGCGCCTTCGGCTGCCTCATCGGTCGCCATCTCGACGAAGCCGAATCCCCGCGAGCGGTTGGTGGCGCGGTCGATGATGACTTGCGAGCTGTCCACCTTTCCGGCTTCTGAAAACGCGTCGAGCAGATCCTGGTCGGTCACAGTCCAAGCCAGATTCCCAACATACAGTCTGCGGCCCATTGCCCTCTCCTCGCGCGCGACCCGGCTGCCCTGCGGCGTAGTCCGTCTGTATCTATAGGCATTCGGAAGCCTGATCGATAGTACAGATAGTCAAGTGGTGGGGCGATACCAACGGCGCGCATCTAATCCGAATTCCGAAATGCTTATAGCATCGCGCCAAGCGCAAACATAGTGCTCTTGCTATCCAATCCCCGGCCTTTATTTCCCGCTTAGGCCCAATGGCTGCCTGCTCGCAAATAGGGCGATAAGCGTCCCAGATCCGTTTGTTTTCCTGGACGCGAACCCTGGTTGGCGGGCAACTGCGTTTCCGGGACTGACTGAAATATCGGCGAGTCGATCTGACTATCTGCCGGATAACTTTTAGCGCTGCGCGGAGTAGTCTGATGGCGTCGTGGGGCATCTGGCGCTATATCCAATTGACTGATGTGGATAATGGACAAAATGACTTTGATACTTGTAGGATCAGGTTTGATTGTGTATATTCAAAGTTGATTTGTACTGACCAATTCCCCGAAAGGAGATTGCTAAATGCCTCGACAGAAGGCCTCTCGCGGAGCCACATCGGCATTCCAACAAGTACAGCGGCAGGCGCGTACTCTGCTCATGAATCTGCGCAAAGACATCCGCTTGAAAGAGTCGCTACTGAGTAAACTCAAAGAAGAGGAAGCGCGGCTGGGATCGTTGATCGGTCGTGGGGGCAGTGGAGCGAAAGCGGTCAGCGGCGGGCCACGCGGCCGGGTCAATTGGCGCAACGTGCTTTCGGCGCTTCCCAAGCAGTTCAAGGCCGCCGACGTGCGCAACGTGCGGGGACTCAAGCAGAAGCGGCCGTCGGAGATATTTGCGGCGATCACGCGATGGATCGATGCCGGAGCTGCAAGGCGAAGGGCACGCGGAGCATACGAAAAAGTCTAACGGAAGCTTCGCGCGTACCGGCCGCAATGGCGGTATCGCGCAATGAGAGCAGCGTTGAGCGGCGCCGCAAAGTATCAGCTGCGCCGTTTTCTATTGCTCAATTCATCTGAAGTATCGCAGCGTCATTCTGCGTTCCAATTGCGCTCCGAATAAACTCCGCGCGGCGAAGAATGACAGCAATGCAAGGTTGCTGATAAGCTTTTTTGAAACCTTATTCGCGTGCGAAAGAGTCAGACTACATGGCCGTGATGACGATTGAATGGCGGGCGGACACGGTTCGTATGATCGATCAGCGCCTGCTTCCCGCGCGCGAGGTAATTCGAACCTATCGCGACTACCGTGGCGTCGCGCGAGCTATCCGCACGATGGTGATTCGCGGCGCACCCGCAATTGGCGTCGCGGCGGCAATGGGTGTCGCGCTCGGCATCAAGGGCACCGCGGGCGCGAAGGCGCGGAAACGCTTCGCGGTGGTCGCGAAAACACTCAAGGCCACGCGGCCAACCGCGGTAAATCTGGCGTGGGCAGTGGATCGAATGGGCCGCGCGCTCGACGACAACATCTCGCTCGACGCGGCAGAATTATTTCGCCGCATGCGCGCGGAGGCGATCGCGATTTACCGGGAAGACCTGGCCGCGAATCGCGCGCTGGGCCGGTTCGGCGCCGAACTCATCGGAGACCCGGCCACAGTGTTGACGCATTGCAACGCCGGCGCGCTGGCGACGGCGGGATACGGGACGGCGCTTGGGGTGGTGCGCGCCGCACGCGACGCGGGCAAAAAGATCCAGGTGTTCGCCGACGAGACGCGGCCATTTTTGCAGGGCTCGCGCCTGACCGCGTGGGAACTCCACAAAGATCGGATACCGGTGACGGTGATCGCTGACAGCATGGCGGCAACGGTGCTCTCGCAGAACAAGATCGATTGCGTGGTGGTGGGAACCGATCGCACAGCGGCCAACGGCGATGTCGCGAACAAAATCGGCACCTACCCGCTGGCGGTGATGGCGCGGCGCCACGGCGTGCCATTTTACGTCGCGGCGCCGCTGTCGTCGATCGACCTGGACTGTCCCGACGGCGCGGCTATCCCGATCGAAGAGCGCTCGGGCCGCGAGCTCACCGAGTACGGCGGCAAGCAGATCGCGCCGAAGGGCGTCAGCACGTTCAACCCCGCGTTCGATGTCACCCCGGCCGAGCTGGTGACCGCGATTATCACCGAACGCGGCGTCGCGTATCCGCCGTACACGGTGAGTCTGCGCGCGCTGAAACTTGGACGATGACCGACTTATCCGACGCGAGCGACGCGCAGCCTACTCATCAAAGTGATCCAGGTACTCGGACAGTCCATAGCCAATTTTGCCGTCCCAGTTCCATTCGGTCATACCTTCTGCGATTCGAGTGACTATACCGGCGCGCCGGTTGCGCAGCGGAATCATCGATAGCACTTTGCCGGTAATGACTATTGGCGCTCCACCGTCGGCGGTTTCACAGTTCACTTTGATCTTGTCGTGTAGCTGCTGCTCGCCGATGAATTCGGTCTGAATATCGACCTTCTCGATATTGAGAATCGGTTGGCCTTTGCGCGCAACGAATCCTCCCGGGCGTTCGCTGCCGTCGCGATTCACCGTAATTGTGGCCATCGCGCCAAGACCCTCATCGAAGTTCATCGTGAGCCATCGGTAGAATTTCGGCGCCTGCCAATAGCGCGGTCCCCAACTATGATCGCGCAGACCAAGCGCGTCGATTTTGAACTCGCGGTCTGCGCCGTCGGCCGTAAGCACCAGTTTTCCCGTTGCGCGGCCGAGCTGTTCCAGGTGCCCCTTTGCGAATTGAGTTTCGGGGTCACCGGATAAGTTCGGCGAAACCCATTGATCTCCAACTTTTTCGCGCACTTCGCCGCCCCATCCGGGAGAAACAGCCGCGTAGTCAATTTCGAGCGCCGCTTGCGAGTATGGATTATTTTTGAATGCCCTGGCTGGATCGGCCATTTCGAGCGGATTCTTCAGAATGCAGAGTTTGCCATGGTAACTAACGCGATGGCGTTCGAACGGTTTGACGACTTCGAACCTTGCACCGCCGGCATCGTGAGCGTTGTTGTCCTTGATCTCGGGCCGCTGAAACATGAAACCGACGGTTCCGTCCGGGAGGTACAGGCACGCGGTCATTTCGGCGTAACCTTCGTTTGCGCGATTACCCAGTCTGATGAAGCCGCCGAGGTGTTGACCACGATCGTAGAAATTATAGTATGCGCTCTCGTTGAAATTAGACTCGCCAGTGTTGGGATGCATCAGGTCGTCTTGTTCAAGTAGTACCACTTTGAGTTCAGACATATAGTCAGATCTCCTTTTGCGGCTTTGCGGCGTTGCGAATGGCTATATCGCCCTCGAGGTAGCGCGGATTCGCGATACGCAGTTTGTCCTCGACGCTCTGACGCACGACTGCGAGTACCTCCCCGCGCCAGGCGCCGTCGTCCGCCTCGCCGGCGCGAATCTTCGCGGTCAACTCTTCGCCCATGCCGGCAGCGGCAGTGCGCAGATCGTCGAGGCTGTGCAGATGCGGCGCGTCGTGCCCGAGCAGCCGCGCCAGAGCCTTCACCTCGCTACGAACCAGCGGATCTTCCAGTTTTATTTCGCGCGCGACGATTCGCATCACGTTGGCCACGACTCGCACCTGGAACTGGCGCGCGCCTTCGATTGCGGGCACGAGTTCGCGATCGACGAAGTCGGCCGCCGCTTCGAGCAATTCAACTGAAGTCGGTCGATCCTGCATATCTATTACTCAGCTCACGTTTAGCTAGTTGGCGGCGGAACTACCATGTTGCTATTCGATGAGATTTAACAATTCGAGCTCGGTTTCGGCAGTCCGGCGTCCGATACTGGCCAGTTCGACGCTTTTTACGAATCCGTCGATATGGGTACGGGCCTGGCTGATGGTGATTATGCCCCAACGCAGGTTGCCGAAGACCTCCCAGAATCGCGCCGCCTCGGGATCGACGGCGGCGCCACTGGCTTTTTCGTAGGCGTGGAAGAAATCCTCACGGGGGCCAAGCCCTCCGACCGGCTTCTGATCATTGCCGAAGCGCCACGCCCGCACGCACATCCATCCGACGTCCTCCATGGGATCGCCGAGATGCGCCAACTCCCAATCGAGGATCGATCGCACGCCTTCGGGGCCAAAAATAACATTGCCGATTCTATAATCGCCGTGTACGAGCGTCTTGCGCGCCGTTTTCGGAACGCGCCCCAGGAGCCATCGGAATGCCAATTCGAAGGCGGGATGCGGTTCGAGCGCGAAGAGTCGAAAGTTTTCCTGGTAGCGTCTGACCTCGGTCAGCGCCGCGTTGTCACCCGGCTCGGCCAGGAAGTCGAGCTTGTGTTTGACGGGATCGATTCGATGAATCTTCGCGAGAATTTCGGCGAGTTGCGCGGGCATCACTTCGCGCGCGCGGGCGTAAGTGTCGTCGCGGAGCAGGCGACGCGCCAAAGTTTCGCCCTCGATCCGCTCCATGATGAAAAACGCGGAACCGAGAACGGCGGGATCTTCCGAAACCCAAAACACCTCGGGAACCGGAATGCGTTCTGCGAAAGCGGCTCGAATCACCATGAACTCGTGACGGCGACTGGTGGAGATATTGTGAGCGCCAGGATCGCGCCGCAGCACCATCGCGCGACGATTCGTTTCGCCGCCGCGCTCCATCGAGCAATCGAACGACCAGATCTCGCGCGACGCCCCGCCGGGCATCTTGCGAAAATTCTCGATCGCGACGCTGTCGAAACGGCCCTCGGTGCGGATGAAGCCGGTCAGCCGCCGGACCATTTCGCCGGGTTCGATTTTGTCCATTGCGCGCGCTCACTTCCCAATCAGAATGAGTATCACGAAATTTCCCCGCTTCGCACGCCGGGCGATGGAAGCGCTCGACCGTCAGGCGCGATGCCCCACTTTCTGCGCAATCCCATCACCGAGCAGGTTGAAGCCGAGAATCGAAAGCCCGATCGCGAGTCCGGGCGCGGTCGTAAGATGCGGGGCGACGAGCAGGAAGGCGCGGCCGGCGTCAAGCATGTTACCCCAACTGGGCGTGGGCGGCAGCGCGCCCAGGCCAAGAAATGAAAGCGCGGCTTCGGCGCCGATGATTCCGCCGATTCCGAAGGTCGCCTGCACGGCAAGCGGTCCAACGACGCCGGGGATCAGATGGCGCATCAGCAGGCGCGACCGGCTGGCGCCCAGGCTCTCGGCAGCGAGAACGTAGTCGCGCTCGCGCAAGGTCAGCACTTCGCCGCGCACGATGCGCGCGTAGCCGGTCCATCCCATCGCAGTTAGCGCGATCGCAAGATCGATTAGACCTGGTCCGAGAATCGCCGCCAGCGCGATCGCCAGCAGGATTCCCGGAAAGGCGAGGACGATATCCACGCCGCGCATTACCAGGTTGTCGATTCGACCGCCCGACAGCGCGGCGGTTGCGCCAATCAGGCTGCCAACGACGAGCGAGATCGCAACGACGACGGTGGAGATCGAGAGCGAGAGCCGCGCGCCAGACAGGACCCGGGCGAGCACGTCGCGGCCAAGCGCGTCGCAACCAAACGGATGCGCGCGGCTGGGCCCGGCGAGCGTGTTCGCAAGATCGATCGACAAAGGATCGGCGCGAAACAGCAGCGGACCCAGGATCGCAGCGACAACGACCGCGGCAACAGTAGTCACCCCAATAGCCAGTGACGGATTGCGGACGCGCACATTCACGAGATTCTCACTCGCGGGTCTACGATCGCATAAACGAAATCGGTCGCCATGTTCACAATGACGTAAGTCATCGCGAACGTGAGTACGCATCCTTCGACCACCGGATAGTCGCGCGCCCCTATCGCACTGATCAGCAAGCGGCCGATACCCGGCCACGAAAAAATTATTTCGGTGATGAGCGTGCCGCTCAGCAGCGCGCCCATCTGAAGTCCGATGATGGTCACGACCGATGTGAGCGCGTTCTTAAGGCCGTGGCGAACAAGGGCGGACCGCGCGCTCAACCCCTTGCTGAGCGCGGTGCGCATATAGTCGCTCTCGCGCACGCGAATCAGGCTCTGGCGCAACATCCGCGCAAGGATCGCGGCCAGCGCGGTGCCAAGAGTGACAGCGGGCAGGACCAGATGCTCGAGACCCCCGCGGCCGGTGAGCGGCAGCCAGCGCAGGTCCAGTGAAAACAAAATCATGAGCAACGGGCCGAGGTAGATGTGGGGAATCGAAATGCCGACAATGGCAAATCCCATCGCGCCGAGGTCGCCGGCGCCGCCGGGATTCGAACCCGCGATTATTCCCAGCGGGAATGCCAACAGCACAGCGACCAACATCCCCGCCGCAGCGAGCTCGATTGTGGCCGGAAAGCGTTCGGCGATTAGACGCGAGACCGGCTTGCGATATGAAATCGATTCACCCAGATCGCCGACGGCGAGTCCACCGAGATATGCCGCGTACTGCTCCAGCAGCGGACGATCGAGGCCCAGCTGATGCCGCATCCCAACAATGTCGGCGGGCGCAGCGGTCTCGCCAAGCATCGCAACTACCGGATCGCCCGGCACAAGGTGGATAATCGCGAACGTCAGTGTCGCCACGCCGAGCGCGACTGGCACGAGCGCGAGCAAGCGCCGGACCAGGTAATTTATCACTGGATCACTGCCACTGCCCTCCGCCGCCGGGGCCACTGAGCGTCACCGTCGCGAGCGAACGGAAGCTGCCATTGGGATATGCATCGAAGCCAACCAGCCGCCGATTCATCACGGCCACATTGTCAACCCACCACAGCGAAACGTACGGCAGTTCCTCGGCGGCGAGTTGCTGCACCTGTCCGTATATTTTTTTCCTCCATTTCGGATCGACCGTACTCATTCCCGCTTCGACCAGCCGATCCATCTCAGGGTTCGAGTAGTAACCCCGATTCTGTCCGTGCGGTGGCGTCTTCTGCGAATCGAATACCATGTAGTAGCTGTTCGGGTCGTTGATTCCGACCCATTGTAGAGAGGTCAGGTCGAAGCTTCCGGCCTGAATGTCCGCGTAATAGGTGGCGAAGTCGAGCGTCCGGATAGTCAGCTCGATACCCACTCGCTGAAGCATCGCCTGAAACACCTCGCCCAGGCGCGCGCCTTCCGGAGTCGTCTTGTATTCGAATCGGAGCCCGCGCATCCCGTTGCTTCCGGCCGTGTAGCCAGCCTGATCCAGCAGTTGACGCGCTTTTGTTGGATCGAAGGAATAGGTAGTGCCATTGGCCTCGTATGCCCAATTCTCGGGTGAGAGCATGCCGGTAGCTACCCGCCCAGTGCCACGCAAGATGGTATTGACTATTGTTTTGCGGTCGATCGCATAGGCGATGGCGCGCCGCACGCGTAAGTCGCGCAGGCGAGCATCACGAAAGTTGAAAGACAGGTACTTGTAGGTAGTACCGGGAGTTCTGCTGACTTCCAGAAACCGGTGCGAGCCGAGCCACGGCAACACGTCGTACTCGATATTGTTTCCCGAGAAATCGCAAACACCTTCTGCCAGTTCGAGCGCGCGCACAGTAGGGTCGGGAACGATCTTGAAGAGGATCGATCGTGGCGCGCCTGACGGATATGGATAATACGGATTGCGCTCGAGCCGCGCGGCTTCATCGCGCGCGTAACCAACCATCTGAAAGGGGCCGCTGCCGATGGGAGCGGCTGCGTTTTCTTTCGAGGGCAGCGAAGTACCCGCGGGCACGATACCCTCCGTCGCCATCTCAAGGGCGGGCGCGTACGGATGCGCGGTAGTCATAACGACGGTGTAGTCGTCGGGCGCATCGATTGACTTCAACTGCTCGATGCCGGCCCGTTTCGGCGACATCGATTCGGGCGCGAGAATCGAATTGTAAGTGAATATTACGTCGCGCGCCGTCAGTTCGCGTCCGTCGCTAAAGCGCACCCCGTGCTTGAGATGAAAAACAATTTCCGTGGGCGAAGGATGCTCGACGCGGTCAGCAAGATGACCGACAAATTGGCCGTTGCGATCGGTCTTTACCAGCGAATCGAAAATAAGTTCGTTGATACGCGATGAAGTCGCGTCGGTGGCAAAGCGCGGGTCGGTCGAGGTCGGCGAGGTTTCGATATCGACCTGGATCGTCCCGGGCGAACGATCGGTGCGATATTGGCCGCATCCCGCGAGCGCGACGAGCGCCGGCGCAATCTGCGCGACGAATCGCAGCCGAGCAGTCCATTCGCTGATCCACACGGTGAGCACGGCGTTTCGGGTTATTCTCGATTGGCGCGATAATAACAGAATCGATGCGAGACGTTCGCATTCCATTTTTCATTTTTCACGGTTTCACGTTTTCACTTTTTGACTGGGTACGAGGTGACAATGAGTAAAGATTGGCGCGCAAAGATCGGGCTCCGTCAGGGCGACCTTACGGAGGCGGATGCGGATGCGATTGTGAATGCGGCGAACAACGATCTGAAGCTGGGCGGCGGCGTCGCGGGCGCGATTCGCGTCAAGGGCGGGCCGGCGATCCAGCAGGAATGCGACCGGATCGGGCCGATTGCAATCGGCGAGGCGGCGATTACGGGCGCGGGACGGCTGCGCGCGCGGCACGTAATTCACGCAGCGAGCATGCGGCTGGGAGAATCGACGTCGGAGCCGAATCTACGCGCGGCCACGCGCAACTCGCTGATGCGCGCCAAAGAGAACTCGCTCAAGTCGATCGCATTTCCGGCGATCGGCACCGGCATCGCGGGTTTTCCAATCGAGCGATGCGCGCGGGTGATGCTCCAGGAAGTGCGCGCGCATCTCGACAGTCCGACGACGCTCGTGCGTGTGGAATTCGTGCTGTTCGATCGCCACTCGCTGGAGGTCTTCGAGCGAGTGCTCGCGGAGATGAAGGACTAGTGGGCGGCCGTAGAGGTGCTGGATTGGGCGCGGCGCAGGAACAGGAAGGTCGGAATCAGAATCACCATTACAATAGCCAATGTGCGGTAGATGTCGTTGAATGACAGCATCATCGCCTGGCGCTGAATCATCCCGTACACCATGCCAAGTCCCTGCTTCTGGCCAGTGAGTATTTGCGGCATGTAGTCAAAGCCGCGCCCGCCGTGAGTGAGCCGCGACGCTGCGCTCATTTTCCACGCGTCGAAGGCGGTGAAATGCTCGACCAGATAAGACTGATGCGTCTGCTCATGATTCACGAGCACGGTTGTCATGTAGGAGATGCCGATCGCAGCGCCGGTGTTGCGCATCATGTTGTAGAGGCTCGCGGCGTAGCCGACGCGCTCGCGGCTGACGCACGAAAGCGTAGTGGCGGACAGCGTAGGGAAAATCATGCCCATCCCGACTCCCATGACGAGGCTGGGCCACGTCACCGTCCACGTGCTGACTTGAGTGTTCCAGCCCGCCATCGTCCATAAGGCGATTGCCATTATGGTGAACCCAACGCCGATCAACGAACGCGTATCGTAGCGGTAGCGCGCAAGCTGTCCGACGATCAGCATCGCTGCCATCGTGCCGAGTCCTCGTGGCGCGAGCACCAGACCCGCCTTCCACGCGCTGTAACCCATCAGCTCCTGAAGAAAAATGGGATTCAACAGTCCGGTGCCGAACAGTGCAAAGCTCATCGCGACCATCAGCATCACGGACATCGAGAAAACGGGAATCCCAAGGATTGAAAGATCCAGAATCGGCTCGGTGGTGCGCAATTCGTTGATCGTGAGTCCCACGAGGCAGATCGCGGAAAAAATTGTACCCCAAACGACCCATGGTGAACTGAACCAATCGGCGCGCTGGCCGCGATCGAGCACGAGTTGCCCCAGGCCGAGCCCGACCACGAGCAGGATGATGCCGGCGTAGTCGGTCTTGCCGCCCTTGGCGCGGCGGGTCCGCAAGTATGCGGGGTCGTGAACGAACGTCCAAACCATCAGGAACGCAGCGATGCCAACCGGCAGGTTGATGTAAAAATTCCAGCGCCAGTTCCAATTGTCGGTGATCCATCCGCCGAGCGTCGGACCCATGATCGGCGCAACCATCAGGCCCACCCCCCACGTCGCCATCGCGAGTTGCTGTTCGTTGGGCGGGAATGTCTCCATCAGGATCGCCTGCGACGACGGAACCATCGCCGCGCCCGCCGCGCCCTGTATCAGTCGAAAGATGACCATCTGATCGAGAGATCGAGCGGCGCCGCACAGGCCCGAGGCGGCGACGAACACGGCGACGGACATCATGAAGTAGCGCTTGCGCCCGAAGCGCGACGAGATCCATCCCGTCATGGGAATCATGATCCCGTTGGCGACCAGGTAACTGGTGAGCACCCACGCGATCTCGTCGACGCTCGCCGAAAAGCTGCCCTGCATGTGCGGCAGCGCGACGTTGACGATCGACGAGTCGAGGACCTCGAGCGTCGTGCCCAGCATCACGGCCAGCGCAATCAGCCACTTGTGGCTGGAGGACCCGTACTCGGGATGGTCGATTCCAATCGCGGATGAGGCTGCGGATGCCAAGCAAATACGTCCGTGCGGCGTGCTCGGTTCAGATTAAACCTGATGGATTTGCGATGATACCGCGAAAACAAATTCGACATTCGGCGTTCATCGCGTCGTAACGCGCATCCTTTCTAATCATCGCAGGTTGAGTGCGCGATATTTTCAGCGCGCCGGTGCGGATTGGGGCAATATGGATGACTTCGAGCGGCAGCGACGCCACCTTCTATCGAAGCGGCTGGGAGCCATCGATGTCGGATCCAACTCCGTCCACATGATCGTGGCGGACGTGAACCGCGAGGGTCACCTCGAGGTCGTTGACCGCGTCAAAGAGATGGTGCGGTTGGGCCGGCGCTCGTTCACGACGGGACGGCTGACCGCAGAATCGATGGACCTCGCGGTGCGCGCACTGCTGAACTTCAAACGGCTGCTGCAAGTGCGCAGGGTGGACCGATTGCGCGCCGTGGCGACCAGCGCGGTGCGCGAAGCACGCAATCGTGCGGAATTCATCCGGCGCATCAAGCGCGAGACGGGACTGACGGTTGAAGTAATCTCCGGACTCGACGAGGCGCGACTGATCTTTCAGGCGGCGCGCCACGCACTGGGACTCGACGGCGGACCTCATTTGCTGATCGACGTCGGCGGCGGCAGCGTGGAATTGGTGCTGGTGCAGGACGGGCGGCCGCTATGGATGCACAGCGTGAAGCTCGGTGCGGCGCGGCTGGCCGAGCGATTTCTCATCGACGACCCGCCATCGGGCACGCAGTTGAGCGGGCTGGAAGCGCATCTCGAGCGCGCGATCGGGCCGCTGATGCGAAAGGCGCGGCGCGCCGGCGTGGCCCGCGCAATCGGAACGTCGGGCACGATCAACACGCTGGTCGCGATGGCGCGATCCTCGCGCGGCGAGGAACTGGGCCGCCTGCATGGCGCGAGCGCCTCGGCCGGCGAAATTTCCGATCTGACCCGCGACTTGGTCGCGGCAAACGCGGCACTGCGCGTCGATCTTCCCGCAATGGACGCGAAGCGGGTGGACCTGATGCCGGCCGCGGCCACGCTGGTAAATTTCATCCTGAAGAAATCCGGTGCGCCGGAGCTGGTCGCATGCACGTGGGCGCTGCGCGAAGGCGTCCTGCTGGGTCTCGCGCACAAGATCGACTCGCGCTCGGCCGCTGACGCGCGGCGCCGCTCGGTCGGCGCTCTGGCGGCGCGATTCGCGGGCAGTAACGATCACGGCAAACAGGTCGTGCGGCTTGCGCTCAAGCTGTTCGACGCGACGGCGCCGGTTTTGGGGCTGCCCAGGTCCTCGCGGGAACTGCTTGAATTCGGGGCGTTATTACACGATATTGGCCACGCGATTGATCATGACCGGCACAATCGCCATTCTTACTACCTGATTAAGAATGCGGAGCTGTTCGGCTTCGACGCTGACGAAATCGAGGTCATCGCACAGGCGGCTCGCGGACATCGCAAGCAAGCCCCCAAGCTCGATTCGCCGGATTTGAGGTCGCTTAGCCCCGCCAAGCGCCGTGTGATCAGAGGCCTTGCCGCGATTCTGCGGGTCGCGGACGCGCTGGATCGAAGCCACTTCGGTGTGGTTAAAAATATCGAGGTCAGGTACTCACCGGGCCGTGTAATCGTCGGAGTCGATTCGAAGCGCGAGAAAGCCGACCTCGAGCTATGGACATGCGAGAGAAGGACCGACCTGTTATCGAGACTGCTGGATCGCCAGGTGGTCCTGCAGCGTCAGAGCTGCTTGCCGCAGTACCTTCCCCCAACGGCGACGTTAGTCCATCCTCTATCGGGCCTAAGTCTGCGGCCGGGACCGCGCCCAAGACCCTGCTCGAAACGCCGCATCCCTATCGCGGACGATTGATCTGCGTCGAGGGAATCGACGGCTCGGGCAAATCGACGCAACTACTGCTGCTCGAGCGATGGCTGCGGTCGCGTGGCTACCCCGTCCATTTCACGGAGTGGAATTCGTCGCGGCTGGTGCGGCGTTCGATGCAGCGCGGCAAGAAAAAAAATCTGCTGACGCCGACCACCTTTTCGCTGCTGCACGCGGTCGATTTCGCCGATCGGCTGACCTATCAGATCCTTCCGCCGCTGAAGGCCGGCATGATCGTGCTCGCCGATCGCTACGTGTACACGGCCTTCGCGCGCGACGTAGCGCGCGGCGTCCATCCCGAGTGGGTCCGCGCGGTTTACAGCCCCGCGCTGCGCCCCGATCTGACGCTCTACTTTCGCGTGCCGATCGACATTTCGCTCGAGCGGCTGCTGGCGGGCCGCGCCAAGCTCAAGTACCACGAGGCCGGGATGGATGTCGGCCTCTCGACCGATCCGGTCGAGAGTTTCCGCATGTTTCAGAGCCGCGTGCTCGAAATTTACGATCAACTGACGCTCGAGTTCGGGATGCGTCCGATTGACGCGACCGCCGAGATCCCCAATCAACAGAGAGTCATACGCACGATGGTCCAGGAAATTCTTCGCAACTACGACCGCAATCGAGCGAACGAAAAAAATGGCGTCACATCCCAGCCGCGCTAAGACCTGGTACGGGCACGGCCTGCCGTACCTCGCGAAAAAGCGGCTGCCCGGCCACTTGATCGCGATCGAAGGAACCGACGGCGTCGGCCGCTCCGCGCAGATTGAACTGCTCCGGCCGTGGCTCGAACTCGAAGGCTACGCCGTCAGCAACACCGGATGGACGCGCTCTCCCCTGCTCTCCGAGACCATCAACGAGGCCAAGGCCGGCCATCGGCTGACGGTCACGACCTTCTCGCTGCTTTACGCCGCCGATTTTGCGGATCGTCTCGAGCACGAAATCCTGCCGGCTTTGCAGGCGGGGTTTATCGTGATCGCCGATCGCTACATGTACACCGCGTTCGCACGCAACTTCGTGATGGGCGCCGATCCCCAATGGACGCGCGAGGTGTTCGGGATGGCGCTGGTCCCGGACCTGGTCCTCTACCTCGACATCGATGTCAAATCTCTCATTCCCCGCGTGATCATGGGCAAGGGGATGGACTACTGGGAATCCGGGATGCATCTCGCGCTCGGCATCGACTTGTTCGATTCATTCGAGCGCTACCAGGGCCGCCTGATAGACGAGTACCGGCGCTTGTCCAGTGAGTTCGGTTTCGTCTCGGTCGATGCGCGTCTTCCGATCGAGGAGCTGCAGGGCGAGCTTAGAAAACACATCGCCGAATATTTGTCGGCCGCATACGGCAAGCCGCGTCCCGATTCGGCCGACAACCGCGCATCGGCGCGCAAGGAATAGCACCGTGGCAGAAGCCTCGCGCTCCGATGCGCCGCCACGCAGGCTGACGCTTTTCCCGAGCGAAACCGTCGCCGACGCCGCGCGCAAAGCGATCGCGTTCGGGGCTGAATCGCTGTTGTGGCATCAGAACGCGGCCGAGGCCGGCGCGGAGGAGCCGCTGCATCAACTTCGCGTCGCGTCGCGGCGCCTGCGCGCGTCGATCGAATTGTTCTCGAGCGTCATCTACGCCCCGCAGCTCAAGATCTACCGGCGCGACATTCCGTGGTTCGGCGCTCAGGCCGGCGCCGTCCGCGAATGTGACGTGACGGCGGCGTTGATCGGCGCTCGCGCCGCCAAAATCGATCCCAATTTGAAAGCCGCGATCGCTCCGATGATCGCGGCGCTCGACGAACGGCGCAAGTCCGAGCACGCGAAGCTGTATCATCTGCTCGCGTCGAAGCGCTATCGGAACTTGATCGCGAAACTGTCGCGGCCGGCGATCAAGAAAATCGGCGGCGACCGGATGCTCGGGCCCGTCGCCGCCCAATTGATCAGGCCGGCTACGCACAGTGCAGCACGTCTTGGCAGAAAACTTGCCGGCGACGCCCCGACGCTGGTTTTCCACAAGCTCCGCGTTCGGGTCAAGCGGCTGCGCTACGAGCTCGAGATGATCGCGCCGCTGGGCGCCAAGCGCCATAAAAAGACCCTGGCGCGGCTCGAGGCGCTCCAGGAATTGCTCGGGCTTTATCACGACGTCACGGTGGCATCCGCCTGGCTGTTGTCGTATGCCGAGACATCCGCCGCGCCGCCCAGGACCCTGCTCGCGGCCGGCGCGTTGATTCAGTCGTTGGCTGGCCGCGAAAGTAAACTGCGCCGGCGATGCATGAGAGCGTGGCGGCGGTTCGAGCGCTCCGACGCGATGCGCGATACGCTCGCGGAAATTCGACGCGCCGGCAGATTGGCGGTGATGCCCGTGAGCGCGCCCGCGCCGGCTGCGGATGCGAGCGAATCTGATCTACTGAATCAATCGCAAATCGCGCGCCGTGAGATCGAGGACGCACCGCAGTCCAATCACAATTCGATAAACTCACAATCTGCCACGGAAACAATCCCATGATGCTCTATATTCTGCGTCACGCGACGGCCGAAGAGGCCGCATCGAGCGGCGACGACGGCGCGCGCAAGCTCACGGAACGTTCGAAGGAAAAAATGCGCGGAGCGGCCGCCGGTCTGCGCGCGATGGGTCTGAAGTTTGATGTGATTCTGACCAGTCCGCTCGCGCGCGCCGCGGAAACCGCCGAGATTGTCTCAGCGGCCTACGAAAATACTCCGCCGCCGCAGGTGCTGCCCGCACTCGCGACCGGTGTGGCGCCCGCCGACGCGGTGGCCGCGCTGCGCGCATTTGCAAAGTATGGCGAGGTGATGATCGTCGGACACGAGCCGCAACTGAGCGCCATCGCGTCGATTCTGCTGACCGGCGCAGGCGATGTCACTCATCTGAAGTTGAAGACCGGGGGATGTATCGCGATGGACCTGGCCCCGCGCTTTGAACGTGGCGGCGGCGAGCTGCGCTGGATGCTAACCCATCGGCAATTGCGCCAGATGCGCAAATAGTTGAACGCTCTCTCCGTGGCGCTTGCAGGAGCGAACATGCGAGATTCGACTCCGTCCGGCCAGCATGCCCGAGCGGGGAGCATGCCCCATCAATTTGACGGCAATGGCAGCGGCAAGTTCGGAGAGGGGGGGCGTGCCGGAGTGCAGCGCTGCCGTGGCCGCGCCGGCGAGGCTTAGATACCAGTCGCTCGGCTAAGTCAGATCAGAAGATCGGCAGCCTGACTCCCGCCGTGACCATCGCGCCGCTCGCAACGCCCATCAGCGCCTCGCCCGCCACCAGACCGGCCGCCAGCAGAATACCAGGACCGCTCTCGGCCGCATCTTCGGGTCCAAAAAGCGAGTGCGCGAGTGCGCCGATAAAAATCGTTACGCTGAGTCCCAACGGAAGGTAGAGACCGATCGCGGCGGGCATGATCGGCGTGCGCCACTTCGATCCGATCCGTTCCAGATAGCGATCGCTGAATCCGAGAATCGCCGCGAGTGCGGCGCCCGCTGCTATGGTTCCCAGCGGCAATCCGCCGTGAAAAACTCCCTGCGTAACTTTCGCCATCAGAAACGCTTGCGGAGCGGCAAGCGCGCCGGCTCGCGCGGTCGCAGTGCCTGCTATTCCGTAGCCGGCGATCAGCAGATTCAGAATCGGCGCCATTACGAATGACGATGCGATCGCGCCGACCAGCACGCCGATTTCGAGCGAGCGCGGCGTTGCGCCGACGTGATAACCGGTCGCTAGGTCGTGAGTGGAATCACCCGCCATCGCAGCCGCCGTGCACACGATCGCGCCCGAAAGAATCGCCAGTTGCGGTCCGACGCTTTGTGACACGCCGGCCAATTTCAGAAACAGCGCCACGGCGAGCAACACAATCACCGTGACGCCCGAGACGGGATTGTTCGACGCGCCGACTATTCCGGTCAGATAGCCGGCGATCGCCGTCGCGAAAAAACAGATCAACGTCAGGATAACTGCCAGCGCCGCGCTGAGCGCGACCTGCCCGCTCAGCCCCAGGCAGATGGCGAAGATAACCGGAACGCAAAGCGCCACCGCGGTCAGCACCGCGCGCGCCGGAAGATCGGTGTCCTCGCGGGCGGTCGCGACGGCTGCCTGCGTCGACCGCACGATCCGGATGCTGTCAACGATCGCGGACGCGATGCGGGTGCGCAACCGCCATAGTGTTACGACTCCACCGGTGAGCATCGCACCGACCCCGAGATAGCGCACCTGGCTGCTCCACAGTTGCGACGCGGTCGCGGCGGCGTCGCCAGTCCCGTGCCCGGGATGAAACGCCGTGAGCACCGGAATCGCGACCAGCCACGCGAATGCTCCGCCGGCGAATACCAGCGCTGCGATCCTGATTCCTACTATATAACCGATGCCGAGCAGCGCCGCCGAAATATCGAGCGACCCGGCCACCGCCGCGCTGCCGACCCATCGCGCGCCCGAGACTGCGCCCGGAATAATTCCGGCGACGTCCTGAAGCGCTTTGAGAGCCGCCGAGATCAAACCGCCTGCTACGAGGGGGCGAACATTTGCCTGTGCATCACCGGCGCGAAGCACCTGCGCGCACGCTACCCCTTCGGGAAACGGCAGCCGCTCCTCGACGATGTACGCGCGGCGCAGGAACACAACCATCAGTGCGCCCATCGTCGCGCCAACGACGCATAGCGCCGTCACCTCGACGTACGGCAGCGCTCTCACGCCGCCCAGAATCACCAGCGCCGGAAACGTGAAGATCGCGCCGGCCGCGACCGCCTCGCCCGCCGATGCGATCGTTTGCACCACGTTGTTCTCGAGGATCGTCGAGCCGCCGAGAATCCGCAGAATTGCCATCGAGATCACGGCGGCCGGGATGCTCGCGGATACGGTCAGGCCCGCGTACAGGCCCAGATAGGCGTTTGCCGCGCCGAGGATCAGCGCCAAGGCGATGCCGAGCGCGATACCGCGACCCGTCAGCTCGCGCGGCGCCGGGGACGGCTCTGGAATGTCGCGCTGCACGCCTGGCTCAGGCCGTGAATCTGAACGAGTCGCCCTTCTTCACGATCTTTCCCGCCGATGGCGTGGCAAAATGCGTCCCGAAAACGACGACGTTGGTGTCTGCGTACTTCTCGCAGAACGCGCGTCGCGTCTTCTTCGCCATCGCGCCGTCGGAATCGAACAAGTCGTCCCATTCGGGATATCGGCATTGAATCGGATGATGCATCAGATCGCCGGTGATCACGGCTTCCCGCCCTTTCGACGAAATCCGCACGCTGTGATGTCCGGGAGTGTGGCCCGGCGTCGGCTCGAGCCATACTTCGTCGGTGACGCGAAAGTTCGAGTCGATCAGATCGGCCATCCCTGTGTCAACAATCGGACGCACCGAATCCTCGACCGGATCGCGCATGTCCTTGCCGTCGAACTTCGACCAGTAATCCCACTCGGTGCCGCCGATCAGGTAGCGGGCGTTGGGGAACGTCGGCACCCACTTGCCGTCCTTGAGCATCGTATTCCACCCCACGTGGTCCACGTGCAGATGCGTACAGATGACGCGATCGATCTGGTCGCGCGTGTGACCCGCTTTTCCCAGGTCGCTCAGAAACGGCAGCTTCAGATTGCTCCACACCGGGTTCGAACGAACCTTGTCGTTGCCGATGCAGGTATCGACGATGATGCGCTTGCCCTGCGATTCAACCACCAACGCGTGGATGCTCATGCGGAGGTTGCCCTTTTCGTCGGAGAAGGTGGGATAGAGCCAGTCGGCTTCTTTCAGGGCATTCTCGCGGGTGGCGTCGGGCATGATGAAGGTGCCCGGCCATGGCGCCTCGCTTTCGATGATCCGGGTTATCTTGACGTCGCCGACGTTGAACTGGTTCATGCCGATCCTCCTGTCTCGCAGCCAACTTAGCCGTATTTTTGGAGTTTCGCCAAACGTGGGATGTTTCAGCAGGGGGAAGGGGGGAGAGCGGGGGGCGCTTGACATATCTGGTTGTCAAACGGCACGCTTGACCCGAGATAGAGTCCGGCGGCAGTCATCCGTGCCGGGCAAGATCCGATGCTATCCAGGTTTCACAAAGGCGGCCGAGCGGCGGCGCGCGCGATCGCGATCTTTGGCGCGGCGCTAATACTCGTGTCGCAGGCGATTGGCGCGGCTCATTTTCATGAGGGCGCCGTTTCGCGCGACAGGGTCGTAACCGCCGCGCTCAGTGCTGACGAGGGACGCTGTCCCGTTTGTCAACTCGCGTTGCATTCGCCGGGCTCGGTTGCATCGGCGGCGACCGTCACGCGCGGACCGGCGATAGCCGGGACGATATTCATCGCCGCGCCAATCCGATCCGAGTCGCCGGTCTTCTCGGCTGCGCGCGTGCGCGCTCCGCCCGTATCGCTCTAAGCCCCTTTTCCACCCATCCGATTGTCAGGGTGCGCGCGATCAGTTCGCGCGGCGCCACTCGCGTCCGGAAAGCGCGGGAGGATCTTGAACGTTATGAGAGGTTGCGATGCGAAGGAATTTATTTTTATGGATCTCGGTTGCCGGGTTCCTGATTCAGCTGGCTATTTGCACGGCCGCGGTGGCGGCTAATTTGAAAACCTCGACGACCACGAAATATCGAATCACGGGCGTGGTGAAAGACGCGCTCGGCAGACCGATCAAGCAAGCGGCGATCCGGCTGCAGGCCTCCAACGGGCGGGTTGTGGCTCATTCTTCGAGCAACGATGCGGGTGAATTTTCGTTAAGCGTGGGGGCGCGCGGCGCCTATGCGGTCGTGGCGACCAAGGAAGGATTCAAGACGGCGACGGAGATCGTGACGGTCTCGACGAAGGGCGCCGCGCCATTGGTGCTCGCGATGGAAGCCGAAAAGGAGGTTAGCCTCAAGGTCGCTGCGACGCGGCTGAACAAGGCGCGCAACTCTTTGTCGCCGGACACGGGCGGCAGCAAATACACGTTCAGCGAGCAGGCGATCCAGCAATTGCCGCAGGGCGCGAACACGCCTCTGAACCAGGTGATACTGCAGGCGCCGGGCGTCGCGCAGGATTCGTACGGACAGATCCACGTGCGCGGAGACCACGCCAATCTTCAGTACCGGATAAATGGGGTCCAGCTTCCCGAAGGCATCACCGGTTTCGGGCAGGTGCTTAGTCCGCGCTTCGCCAACTCGATCAGCCTGCTGACGGGTGTGCTGCCGGCGCAGTTCGGCCTGCGAACGGCAGGAATCGTCGATATCAAGACCAAAGACGGGCTGCTCGACAACCTGGCCGACGTTGATTTCTACGGCGGGCAGCGCGGGACCACGCAGCCGAGTTTCGAGTACGGCGGATCGAAGGGCAACTTCAGCTACTTCGTGACGGGCCAATATCTCGGCACTGATCGCGGAGTCGAGCCGCCGACGCCCGGACCCACGGCGATTCACGACACGAGCAACCAGGGCGCCGGCTTCGGATACTTCTCGTACTTTCTAAATTCCACGATGCGGCTGAGCTTGATCACGGGGACCGCGATCAATCACTTTCAGATTCCCGCGAACCCGAATCAGCCGCAGGTGTTCGTGCTGGCAGGGGTGCCCGTCTATCCGTCGGCGAAAGTCCGCGACAACCAGTTCGAGCAAAACTACTTCAACGTGCTGGCGCTGCAGGGAGTCATTGGATCGGATTTCGATTACCAGATCGCGCCGTTCAGCCGTTACTCGGCGGTTACTTTCAATCCGGACCACACGGGCGACCTGATCTATAACGGCGCCGCGTCGAGGGTTTTTCGCAGCGACTGGGGCAACGGTTTTCAGATCGACACGGCTTACCACGGAGTTGCCGATCACACTTTTCGACTCGGCGGGTATTTCGACGCCGAGCGCGCCGAGATCGACAATCATGAGTCAACATTCAAAATCGTGGGCGGAGTGCCTGAGACCACACCGATCTCGTTCGTTGACGACCTCGCGCTGCAAACCTGGATTTACAGCGGCTACATCCAGGACGAATGGAAGCTGGCGGAAAAATTGACGTTGAATTACGGCGTCCGCTTCGACCTGTACGACGGCCTGGTGCGAGCGGACCAGGCCAGTCCCCGCGTTGCGCTGGTGTACACTCCGTTCAAGGGCACTACTCTGCACGCCGGCTATGCCCGCCAGATGACGCCCCCTGAAACCGAACTGGTGCTGGTCAGCGATATCAAGCAGCTCGAAGGCACTACAGGGGCGCCTCCTTCGAAGGGCAACGGCACGCCGACGGTCGAGCGCGACCATTTGTTTGATGTGGGAGCTACGCAAGAGGTCATTCCCGGACTGAACGTCGGCATCGATTCCTATTACAAGAAGGCCGCCGATCTTATCGACGAGGGACAGTTCGGGCCGGCGCTCATCTTCGAAACATTCAACTACGCAAAGGGGCGCGTTTGGGGAGTCGAGTTCACGAGTTCGTACACTCACGAAAATATCTACGCCTACGAGAACTTCGCCTATAGCGTCGCGCAGGGTACGCAGGTGGAATCGGGGCAATTCAACTTCACGCCCGCCGAGCTTAGCTACATCAATAGTCATTATGTCTTTCTGGATCACGACCAGACGTTCACCAATTCCGCCGGAGTCGTTTACAACTGGCATGGATTCGCGTTCAGCATCGATGGGATTTACGGAAGCGGACTTAGAAGCGGATTCGCGAATACCGGGAACCTGCCGTTCTATGTCCAGGTCGATGCGGGCATCAGCAAGCGCGTACCGCTACCCGACAATCGAGGCGTGCTCGAATTTCGCACCGCGATCGTGAATCTCGCCGACCACACTTACCTGGTTCGAAACGGCACCGGTGTCGGCGTGTTTGCCGATCAATACGGCCCTCGCCGGGCGTTATACGGCGGGATAAAATGGGAACTTCCATTCACAAAACCCGCCGGCGTGCAGGCGCCATGAAACGCAACCCGGGTGCCGGGCGTCAGATCGTAAGGAGAACTGATTAATGCAGGAACTATTTGTAGCGTGGAACGCGATCAAATTCGGCGGCGCGATGGTGTATCCGCTGCTGGCGCTGGGCGTTCTCGCAATCGCGATCATCATCGACCGGGCCGTGCTCTATGCGCGATGCCTGCGGCTGCCGGCGGAACTTGCAGAACTGGTCGAGACGTTCGGATTTTCGTGGGTCGAACTCGAGAAGCAGTTGGGCGTACTCGGCCCGCGCAACGCCTACGGACGCTTCCTTCAAGTGATCGCCGACAATCGCAACAAGCCCGCGTGGTGGGTCGAATCGAGAGCCGGCGATGAGGCCGGCCGGATCGAAAAGACGCTCGCACGCGGACTCTGGGTGCTCGAGACGATCGTGACCGCGGCGCCGCTGCTCGGTCTGCTCGGCACCATCACGGGCATGATGCAGTCGTTCAACGTGATCGGAGCGTCAACGCTGGTCGCGCCGACGCAAGTAACCGCCGGAGTGGCGCAGGCGCTGATTGCCACGGCGCTCGGTCTGCTGATCGCGGTGCTCGCGCTGTTCGCATTCAACCTCTTTTCCCGGATGCAATCGCAATCGCTCGACACGATGGAGCGGCTGGGCTCGCGGCTCGTCGATCATATACGGCTCGACCAGGAAGGAGGCGGCGAGTCCGCGGTTGGCCCGCGCCCGGCGGCGGTGGCGCGATGAGCGCGCGCAGGGCGGCGGAGATGCGATGAAACTGCAAAGAGCGCGCAATTTTCGGCACGGGCGAATCGAAATCATCCCGATGATCGACGTGATGTTCTTTCTGCTGGTGACGTTCATGCTGGCGTCGCTGTCGATGCAGAGTCTCAACTCGATCGCGGTCAATCTGCCCAAGGGTGAGGCCGAATCGCTGCAGAATCGCGAGCCGATCACGCTGACCGTCACGCGCGACAATCATATTTTCATCGACAAGACGCCGGCCACGCTCGAGCAACTGGCGTTCGTGCTCAAACCGCTGCTCAAAACGAATGACCTGGCCGTGCTGGTTAACGCGGACAGCGATGCGGCGGAGGGGACGGTAGTGCAGGCGATGATTCAGGCGCGGCGCGCGGGCGTCGAGAAATTTCTGATTGCCGTGAAGCACTAACCATGACCGATGCAGCCCGCATCGCGATGCGACCGCCCGAGTTGGACGAGCCGGCGCGGCGCCTGCTGTGGATTATCCCGGCCGCGATCGCAGTTTGGGCGATTCTGCTGAGCGGATTTTCGCTCATCCTGATGCGCACGACGGCGCCGCGCGAGGAGTTGACGCCGATCGAGGCGCGCCTGGTCGAGATACCGCGGGAAGTCGGCGGGCTGCAGGGCGGAGGTGGAGCGATTCATCCCGCGGCGCCGGCGATTCCTCATCCAAAGTCCGAACCGATCGTCAAACCCCATCCGGCGACGCACGTGAAGAAGACTGCGCCGATGGCGCCGGTGATTCGCTCTGAGTACGGCACCGAAAAACCGACGAATGCCCCGGGAGTCGAGGAAGCTCCGGGTGCCGGAGCCGCGGGGGAGAGCGGCGGTTCGGAAACGGGCGGAGGATCGGGCGGCGGAATCGGCAGCGATACGGTGGGTGCGCGGGCGGCTTACGCGCCGACGCCGGTGATACCCGACGATCTGCGCGAGGATGCGATCCAGACCGAGGCGGTCGCGCGCTTCAAAGTATCGTTCGACGGCGCCAGCGAGGTGACGCTTGAAAAGCCGACCTCGAGTCCGCGCCTCAACCAGGTGATACTCGACACGCTCAAGCAGTGGAAGTTCTTCCCCGCGGTGCACAACGGCGTCGCGATCGAATCGTCGTTCGAAGTTCGAATACCTATCTCAGTTCAGTGAATCACGCGGCGCAGCACAGGCGTTCGATCACTTTGTGGATCATCGCCGGGCCGCGTTCGAAGGCGTCGCGGCGGATGTGCTCGTTGGGCTGATGCGCCTGCTCGAGATCGCCGGGACCGCAGATGAGCGACGTGATCCCCGAGCCGGTGAACCATCCGCCGTCGGTGGCGTAAACCGCGCCGCCGGAGGTATTTGCCCCGGTGACGTCGAACAGCGCGGCTTCCAGAGCCGTCCCGCGCGGCGAGTCGAGACTCGGCACGACGTTCAAAAGCCCGACTTCAATTTTCGCGCGGTGCTCGCGGCCTGCATAGTCGTGGCCGTCGAGCGCGTCGAGCTGGCGCCCGATCTCACGGTAAACGTCGAGCGGATCGGCGTCAGGCAGCGTGCGATAGCTGATGCGCAGCTTGCATTCCTCGGCGATCATGTTGAGTGCGATTCCGCCCTGCACCGTTCCAAAATTCAGCACGTCGCACGGCGCGTCGGGAAAAATCGCCGCATATTGAGCAGGCCGGCGCGCCGCTAGCTCTTGCTGAAAACGGCCGATCGTGTCGATCACGCGCGCCATCACGGCAATCGCGTTGACGCCCCTGGCCGGTGCGCCGCTATGGCCGCCGATGCCGCGGACGCTTACGCCGAATGCAACGATGCTCTTGTGCGCGTGACACACTGCGTACGAGGTCGGCTCGCCAATCCACGCCAGCCGCGGGACCGGCGTGTCGCCTAAAATTTGTTTGAGCGCCGGCGCGACGCTATGAGCACCGAGACAACCGACTTCCTCGCTCGCGGTGAACACGAATACCAAGGGGCGTTTGAGCCGGGCTGAATCGAGGGTGCGCGCCGCGTCGAGGCATTGCGCGATGAATCCTTTCATGTCGGTGGCGCCGCGGCCATAAATTCGGTCGCCCGCCGGTTCGAGCTTGAGTGGCTCCCGCTCCCATCCTGGCTGTCCGTCGTAGGGGACGGTGTCCACGTGTCCTGAAATTATCAGGCCGTCGGCGCGCGGCGGTCCAACCCATGCGACCAGGTTGGCCTGCGACACTCCGAACAACTCGACCGGTTGAAGCGCGGTTTTGAATCCCCGCGGTCCGAGCTCGGCTGCGATGTATTCCATCGCGTCGAGATCGCTTTTTGCGCTGACCGTGTCGAACGCGACGAGCCGGCGTGCGACTTCATACAAATAATCATTCATGCTGCCACCGGGGCGAAAAACCAGTCAGAAGAATCGCACAATCGACACGTCAACAACAAATCAACATGCTATAACGCCGCGGAAATACTCACGTATTTCTCGGCGGGGACTGGGATAGGCAATAGACCGCGCGGGCGGCTAGAATGTTTGGGGCAGAATGGGACCGGATGAGCATATGGGGAATCAGGCGGATACTCCCGCGGTAGTTGCCGCGACGACCGTTGCGGATGCGCCGGCGTCTCAAAATGGAGGACCGGGCGATCCGTCGGCAGTGGCTACTACAGTGGCTACTATTGTTGACGGGTCGGTTTCGGCGGTCGAGAAGGCGCCGCCGCCGCGAATCGACAAGGAGCTTACCTCGCCCGACCTGTTCCTCAATCGCGAGCTCACCTGGCTCGCGTTCAATCGACGCGTTCTGCATGAAGCGGAAGACGAACGAAATCCGCTGCTCGAACGGCTCAAGTTTCTCGCGATCACCGCATCCAACCTCGACGAGTTCTTCATGAAGCGCATCGGCGGCCTGAAGCAGCAGGTCGTCGCGGGGATGCACGAGCTGACCGTTGACGGGCGCACGCCGCAACAACAGATCGCGGAGTGTTACCTGGTGGTGCGCGAGCTCGAGCAGCGACAGCGCGAGCTTGGTCCGCGAATTCTCAGTCAGCTCGAGAACTACGGCATTCGCGTGCGTCTGTACGCCAGCCTCTCGGCCGACGAGCGCAAGTCGATTCGCGAGTATTACTACAAGAACATTTTCCCGCTGGTGACGCCGCAGGCGATGGATCCTGCGCACCCGTTCCCGTTCGTCTCGAATCTGTCGCTCAACCTGCTGGTCACGGCGCGTTATCAGAACGACTCGGACACTGTGATGGCGCGGGTGAAAGTGCCGATAGGTTTCGGAATCCCGCGCTTTCTGCGGGTCGGCAATCAAAGTGATTTTGTCCGGCTCGAGGACGTCGTCGCGAACAATCTCGATCTGCTGTTTCCCTCGATGCTGATCGACTCGTACGAGCTTTTCCGCGTCACGCGCAACGCCAACACGGAGCGCGACGAGGACGAGGCCGACGACTTGCTGGCTCTGATCGAATCCGAGCTGCGCGACCGCCGTTTCGCGCCGATCGTGCGGCTCGAAGTGCTGACCGGAATTAATCCGGTGCATCGCGGAATGCTGGCCGCTGAACTTGGACTGGACGAACGCGCCGACGTGTTCGAAGTGGACGGGATGCTCTCGATGCGCGACTTGGGAGAGCTTGCGGCGATCGACACGCCTGCGCTGCACGATCCGCCGCATCATCCGGTGGATCATCCGCGCCTCACCGTCGGGCGCAGCATCTTCCACGTCATTCGCGACTCCGGTCCGTTCCTGCTGCTGCATCCGTACGAGTCGTTCTCGACGTCGGTGGAGCGGTTTTTGCGCGAAGCCGCGGACGACCCGAAGGTCCGCGCGATCAAGATGACTCTGTATCGGACCTCGCCTGATTCGAAAATCATCGGCTATCTGTGCGACGCGGCGCGCAACGGCAAGCAGGTGGCGGTGGTGGTCGAGTTGAAGGCGCGCTTCGACGAAGCTGCGAACATCCAGTTTGCGACCAGGCTCGAAGAATTCGGAATTCACGTAACCTATGGCGTCGTGGGTCTGAAGACTCACAGCAAGGTAATCCTGGTTATTCGCCAGGACTACAACGGTCTGCGCCGTTACGCACACATCGGCACCGGCAACTATCATCCCGGGACGGCGAGATTTTATGTCGACTACGGACTACTGACTTGCGATGGTACTATCGGTGAAGACCTGACCGAGTTCTTCAACTACCTGACGACCGGCTATATGCCGGATCGTCGCTATCGCAAGATCCTGCCGGCTCCGACCGTGCTCAAGCGCGCGCTGTTGGCGCGAATCGAGCGCGAAATCAAGCTCAATTCGGCCGCATCACCCGGGCTGATTCAGTTCAAGATAAACGCGCTCGAGGACGTGGACATAACGCGGGCTCTTTATCGCGCCTCGCAGGCGGGCGTGAAGGTCGACCTGATAGTCCGTGACACCTGCAGGCTGCGCCCGGGAATCCCGGGGCTGTCTGAAAACGCGCGCGTGGTGAGCATTGTTGGCCGGTTCCTCGAGCACGGCCGCATCTATTATTTTCGCAATGGCGGAGCGGAGGATTATCTCATCGGCTCTGCCGATTGCATGAAGCGCAATCTGGAAAGTCGCGTCGAAGTTGTCGCGCCGGTCGAGGACCCTCAACTGCGCAAGGAGTTGCGCTTCGTGCTCGACCTCCAGCTGCGGCCCAATCGATGCCAGTGGGAAATGCTGGCCGACGGCGCCTACGTCAGGACCGCTGCCGCGGACGCATCTCCGGCCTGCCAGCAGGCGATGATAGATTTCGCGGAGACGCGACAGACGGAAGCGACCAAGGTCAAGAAGCGCCGCTCCAAAGGCTTCGCCCGCCGCACGGTACGAGAAAGGAACGGCGAGTGACGCGACCTCTGCGTCCAGTGAGTTCGTTTTTCTGATCCGACCCCGCCCCCTCGGCTGCCGGCTGCCCGATCGAATAAGACTACGGAGCGAGCGCGGCTATTCGCCGGGACGCGGCGGAATCGCAACGTAGTTGCCGGGATTCGCCACCATCGCCTGGCGAACATCCGGATGCGCCGAGAAGAACGCGCCGAGTTGCGGATGCTTCTTCGCATAGGCGTCGTCATTGATCAGCGCGGGCTTGCGGGCGAGCTCGCTTGCGACCTTCGGATGCCCGGCCGCGAAAGCGTTCCAGGTCTTGAGCTTTTGCGTGTCGATATCGCGAGTGTCGGCGGCCTTGAACGTGGTCGTGGTATTTCCGTTGACGACGGTGCCCAGCGTTTTTCCTTCCTGCGCGATCGCTGGGGCGGCGAAAGCGACGGGAAGCGCAACTGCGATCAACAGAGTCGATATACGGTTCATATTTTCAGCTTAGTGCTCCTCGCTTGAAATGCAAAAATTGCGAGCGTGCCGTCAGGAACATAAACACGCGATTGGCCGAAGCGGGAATCACGGCGCCGGCAAGCCAACGCGGGCGCTGGCGGCGGCATGCGCGAGCGCCTCGCGCGTAAAGACCATCACCAGTTTACGCTGGAAAAGGTCGCCCGTCGGGTGAGACTCGAGCGGGCGCGGATATGGAAAGTAGGTCTCCGCGGCTCCCGCGCCAAAACGCGCGACCAGTCGCTGAACGCATGCATACGAGGCTCGCACGCCGACGCTGACGCGGCCTTTGTTCCACGGCGCCAGCCACAGACCTTCCGACGAATAGACGCCGTCGTTATTGCTTACCCATCCGGGCGGCAGCAGGCCCAGTTGTTGCGCCCGAAAGGGAGAAAGGGCAGTGGGGGGCCGGCCATTGGCGAGATATCGATCCGTCGCATCGAGCAGCGCCGCGAATCGAGCGTCGTCGAGCCGGCATTCCATCTCGAGGGCGCTTGCGCCGCGCAGCCGCTCGAGTACGGCGGGGTCAGGACGCGCGAGCACCACGTCGTCGATCGCCTGAAGTTTGGCTCCGCTTGATTCAAGCAACGCACGAAACGAGGCGGCTGACGGATCCTGCTGCCGAAAGACCACGGCTGTTACACCGTGCGTCGCCATGAAGGCGTTGAGCTGCGCGGGCGCATCGGGAATCTCGCCGCCGTCAAGAAAAGCGCCGACGATCGGCCACGCAAGAAACGGCTTTGGGTTCGGCCCGGACCATCCTTCAGCGATCCCGAAATACAACCTCGTCGCCGCCTGCCAGTACATCGAGCTGCCCATCTCTCCGTATGGCAACACGAGAATGGTTTCGCCCGGCGCAAGATGATTGCGGTACGACCCTGAGCCGAAAAATTCGGGTGTGTCGAGCTCATGAACCCATTGCGAGCCGTGCGGGTTCGGAAGCATGAATAGCACGATTAACGCAACCGCCGCGGCTTTCACGGCGCGATGCGCGCGCCACTGCGAGATCCACTGCGACGTGATTAGCGCAACGATCAGATAGATGTAGAGTGTGAAGCGGACTGGAAACGCACTGTTGATCAGAGGCATCCGCGACGCCAGCTTCCACGGCATCCCGAACAGCTCGTGACCGGCGATGTGAAGCCTCGAGCCGTACGACGCGGCGTAAACGATCGCGAGCATGATCGCCAGAAAGCGCGTTTGGGGCCGGTTCCATCGCGATTTGAGGAACCACACCACAATGATGACCAGCGGCAGGCCCAGGTATGCGCCGTTGTTAATAGCTCCGTGCGAGTAGCGAGAGGAAATCGCGGCGAGCGGCGGCAGACCTCCCAACGCTAGAGTGGCCGTAGGGATGAACATTTCGAGCAAATCGGTACCGAACGGAGTCGTCTTCCAGACCGGATGCGATGACAGGCCGCTCGCGAGGAGGGCGCGATACAAATATGGCGTCAGCGCGACGGCCGACACAGCGAGCGCGATCGCGGAAAGTATCGCGAGGCTGCGGATGCGATCCGTACCGGCGGGAATCGTCAAGTAAGCCACCAGCAGCGCGGTCGCGCCGAACATCACGATCACCGCAAAAACTTCCAGACTGATCAGGAACTGGCAAACCAGCGTCGCCGCAAGCGCGACAACGAATCCCGCACGGCCGATTTCTTCGTCCAGCCGGAGGATCGCGAGATACACCACGACGGGTACCAGAAATGCCGCGGTCAGCACCAGATGGCCTGCGGCTTGATGGCCGATCATGTAGGGCGAGAAGCCGAACAGGAACCCGCCGAGCATCGCAGGCCAGGTCCGCTTAACGACTCGGCGCGCGAGCACAAAGGCGCTCAGTGCCGTCAACGCCGGCATCAGCAGGTTGGCGAGATTGAAGGAGACCACCGGTCCGAACCGCATCGTGAGCGGCGCGGCGGCGACGCTCAGCAGCGGTACGCTGGTGACCCATGCAAGGTCAATGCCCTCGGGCGCCCAGATAATCCGCGGATGGAACGCGTCAAGGCGATGCGCAATCGCGTACGGCCACCATTGGAAACACCAGATGAAGAATTGCGGATCGAGCCGATTGCCCGCGTTGAGCTGCGTCATTCGGAAAATCAGGTCGCGCCCGTAGAAAAATATTGACGATGCCTGATAGACGACGAACGCGCCCAATGCACCTGCGAGCGGGCGCGACTTGGGGCCCTCGCCGGCGGTGATCGCGGGGATGAGCTCCGCCTCGGTCACACTCATCGCCCGATGATTCAGCATCGATCGCGCTCGCGCAAGCAGCATTCCAATATGCGGTGCGGCGCCCTGTCACCAGGTATCGACGTTGGGTCGCTTCTTGCCGGTGCGCGGCGCCTTTGGCGGCGTCGATCGCAGACCCGCGACGATCCATTTGCGCGAGTCGAGCGGATCGATGACGTCGTCGATCTCGAAGTGCGACGCGGTGTTCACCGCTTTCCCGTGGCGATACATCCGCTCCACCATTTCATCGAACAGTTCTTTGCGCTTCTCCGGCTCCTCGACCGCGGCGAGCTCGTTGCGATAGCCGAGCTTCACCGCTCCCTCCAGCCCCATTCCGCCAAACTCTCCTGTCGGCCACGCGACCGTGAAAAATGGCGCCTTGAAGCTGCCGCCCGCCATCGCCTGCGCACCCAGTCCATAGCCCTTGCGCAGCACGATCGTAAAAAACGGCACACTGATGTTCGCGCCGGTCACGAACATCCGCGCCGCATGCCGCACCAGCGCCGTCTTCTCCACCTCCGGGCCGACCATGATGCCGGGAGTGTCGCACAGGAACACCAGCGGAATGTCGAACGCGTCGCAAAGCTGCATGAACCGCGCGGCCTTGTCGGCGCCGTTGCTGTCAATTGCGCCCGCGAGATGGACCGGGTTGTTGGCGATCAGTCCGACCGGACGTCCTTCGATCCTGATCAGCGCCGTCACCATCCCGGGGCCGAACTGTCGGCGTATCTCGAGCACCGATCCGGTATCGGCCAGAGTCTCGATGACCGATCGGACATCGTAAATGCGAAGTCGATTCTCGGGAATGATTGTGCGCAACAAACGCTGGTCGGCGCATTCCCAGTCGCGAAGCTCTCCCTGGAAGTAGGATAGGTACTTCTTGGCCACTAGTACTGCTTCGGCCTCGTCCGCGACGGCAATGTCTACTACGCCATTAGCCACTTGCACATCCATCGGTCCTACTTCTTCCGGTCGAAAAATACCCAGTCCGCCGCCTTCGATCATCGCGGGTCCGCCCATCCCGATGTTAGATCCCTTGGTCGCGATTACTACATCGCAGCATCCGAGCAATGCTGCATTGCCGGCGAAGCACCGGCCGGAGTTGATACCCACTAGCGGCGCCAAACCGCTCAACTTTCCCCAATAGTTGAACGCCATGCAGTCGAGTCCTGCCACGCCAAGCCCGTCGGTATCGCCGGGACGCCCGCCGCCGCCCTCGGTGAAGAACACCACCGGGATGCGCGACTTCTGCGCGATTTCGAACATCCTGTCTTTCTTGCGATGGTTCTGTGCCCCCTGCGTTCCTGCAAGCACGGTGTAATCGTACGACATGAGGATGCATTGCGCTTTGGATTCCTCGAACAGGTCGCCGTTGACCCGTCCGATTCCGGCGACCATTCCATCGGCCGGCGTGTTCTTGATCAGGTCCTCGATCGTGCGCCGCCGCCGCTGCGCCGCAATCACCAGTGGACCGTACTCGACGAAGGTGCCCGGGTCGCACAGGTCGTCGATATTTTCGCGAGTGGTGCGCTGCCCGGTCTTGCGCCGGCGCGCGACCGCGTCGGGCCGCGCAGCATCGAGTCCAAGCGCATGACGCTCGACCACTTCCGCGAGATCGGGACGCACACGATCCAGGTCCAGGTCCTGAGCCTCGGCGCGATGCGTCGTTTCGACGTCGGCCTCCTCGATAAAAGCAAGTGGATGTCCTTCGAAGATTGCGTCGCCCTTGGCCACCGTGATGCGCCGCACGATTCCGCTCTTATCTGCCGCGATGACGTGCTCCATTTTCATCGCTTCCATGATGAACAGTTGCTGGCCGCGATGTACCCGGTCGCCTTCGCTCACATCGACGGAAACGATCGTGCCCTGCATCGGCGCCTCGATCGCGACCGTGTTCTCAGGCCCCGTGATGTCTTCGTTGTGCGCCGGCGGTGTCACGACCGTGGTGGAAGCCGCCGATGGCGACGGCGCGTTGCTCCCGGATTTGCCATGATGCAGCACTGCCAGCGGATCGTTCGCGTCGATCTTTGCTCCTGCCCGCCGTGCACCGGCACGCTCGGCGCCCGCTCTGGGAGCCGGCGCGGGAGGCTCGAAGAACAGCCGCTCATGCCCGGATTCTGCGCTGCCGACCAGCGCCGCGATATTGTCCTCGACGAACCGCGTGTACACACGATTCGCGATGAACTCGGGATGCCGCAGCAGGCTCTGCAGGAATCCAATGTTGGTCGGCACGCCCTCGATTCTGAATTCGCATAGCGCGCGATATGTTTTCGTCACCACGTCGGCGAAGTCCGCCGAGTGCGAGTGCGCAATGAGCTTGGCGAGCAGCGAATCGAAGTTCGGGCTCGTCGTGTATCCCGCGTAGCCGAACGAATCGGTCCGCACGCGCGGTCCCGACGGCGCCTCGAACGCGGTGATCGTCCCGCCCGCCGGTTTCGCGCTGCCATCGGCGCGCATCGATTCCATGTTGATTCGCACCTGCATCGCGAACCCGCGCGGTTTGGGAATCTCCGCTTGTTGCATCCCGAGCTCCGCGATCGAGTGGCCTGCCGCCAGTTGAATTTGCAGCTTGACGAGGTCGATGCCCGTCACCTCTTCCGTGACGGTGTGCTCGACCTGGAGCCGCGGGTTGGCCTCGATGAACGCAAAGCCCGCCTCGTCGTTCTTCGCGGACCCGTCGCCATTGACCAGAAACTCGAACGTGCCGAGGTTGTCGTAGCGCACCTCCTTCGCCATCCGCACCGCGGCCGCCGTCAGCCGATCGCGAAGCGCCGGCGCCAGTCCCGGGCTCGGCGCTATCTCCACGATCTTCTGATTGCGGCGCTGGATGCTGCATTCGCGCTCCCAGAGGTGGCTCACGTCGCCTGTGCCGTCGCCGATGATCTGCACTTCTATATGACGTGCGCGCGGCATCAACTGCTCGACGTACACGTCGCCGTTGCCGAACGACGCGCGCGCCTCGGACTGACAGCGCTTGTATGCTTTCTCGATTTCCTCGATCCGCGAGACGGCGCGCATGCCGCGGCCGCCGCCGCCTGCCACCGCTTTGATCATCATCGAAGCGCCCTCACCCAACGACGAAAAAAAGCGCCGCGCTTCATCGAGGCTCGTCGGCCCCGAGCTGCCGCGCAGGATCGGCACGCCGCATCGCTCGGCCAGCCGCCGCGTCTGCACCTTGTCGCCGAATAGTTCGAGTATCTCGGCGCGCGGTCCCACGAACGTGATGCCCTCGGTTGCGCATCGCCGCGCAAAGCCGGCGTTCTCGCTGAGAAAGCCGTAGCCGGGATGGATCGCATCGCAGCCCGCCGCTTTGGCGACCGCGATAATCTGTTCTCCGTCGAGGTACGCGGCCGCGCCCACGCCGCTTAGACGACGGGCCTCGTCGGCCCTTCGCGTGTGCAGCGACGTGGAATCGTCGGCCGGGAAAACGGCCACGGTGCGGATGCCCATCTCGGCGGCCGCACGGATGATGCGAATTGCGATCTCACCGCGGTTGGCGATCAGAAGACTGTTCGGAGTCATATTTCTCCCGTCTCTTTTTCGGCACGCTCAATCCTTTGCCTGAATTTGTATCTAAAGCATGATGAGCCGGCCGCGCGAAAGCGACCGCGCAACCGATTGATAGGTTCATCGCCGCGCCCTTGCGGCGAATCGGCGCGCAACCTATGTAATCCCGTGGTAAAGACGGTCTAAAGCGATGCGTTTGATGAATTAGCGGGAAGGCACGGACTACCTATCAGGCTGTTGAGACCAACATAGGAATCATTTTCAAGCTTTCAGGGCTTTTCAACACCCTGCCAGACCTACTCCTCTGTAAGATCGAAGGTTCCCTTGCTATTGCAGTGCTTCCCCTTTTTTTCTTTCAGGAACGTGCCCGACATCGTCGGCGGCGTCGCTTCAGGGTCAACCGTCGCCAGGATCTTGATGGTACAATCGTGCCCCGTCGTTTGGTGAAATGCGAGCGTGAGGTCGTCGTTGGAAATCTTTCCAGTGACTGTTCCCGTCTTAGTATTACCACTAGTAGGGGTCTCACTGAATGTGCCACCGATGTTTTTGCTCTTCTGAGTGAGAACCAGGTCAAGGGAACCTGAACTGCTAGCGCCTGTGTACGTGCCGGTCCAAGTACCCGCGACTTGGGTAATCGGCGGAGTCTTCGCTTCCACTGTGCCGGGTTCGCCGGCATCCTGAGCATGCGCGGCGGTCAGGCAAAGTAACGCCAACAGGATCGTCGATGATGCAGCGAAGGCCGTGACACGTCTGATCGAGAACTTCATATCGTTCCTCTCCATTTTTATTGCGCTCAATGGCGTAAATCTAAGTTTCTTAGCCGGAATTTCCGTTTTTGACTTTGCAAACGCACCAAGCTTAGCCCAATAGCCGCTCCAGCACCAACTCGGCGCCAGTCTTGGCGGTTGTGGCCCGCTCGCGGTGGCGGCAGTGGCCTGCTGCGAGCCGACGTTCATCCGATAGTTCACTTAGTTCACTGAGAAAATGGAAATCCGGGTTGATAGGTTCATCGCCGCGCTCTTGCGGCGAATCGGCGCGCAACCTATGTACTGTGTTCGCGACGGACAGGTGAGCATGAAGATTCTCAAATCAGCGTTGGCGGCATTGATCGGATCGCTGTGCTGCGCCGCCGCGACCAGCGTGGCCTTCGCCGCCAGCTCTCCCGCGGCAACCTCGAGCGCGGCACAAGCCGCCAGCGCCGCGACGCAAGGCCCGGGTGATCTCGGTGCTCTGATCGCCGCGGGCACGCTGCCGGATTTGCGCTGGCCCAATTTTACCGACTATCGCGACGATGTAAAAAAATTCTACGACTCGGGTGGCAATTCGATTGCCTGGATCCAGAACGGCAGGGCCGGCCCGCAAGCCGTCTCGATGATTCTGCTCTTTCAGAATGCCGCGTCGAAGGGCCTCGACCCCGACGACTACGACGCCTCGCGATGGGACGCGCGACTGGACCGGCTGCAATCGTCGGCCCCGAAAGCAGCCGATACCGACCTGGCACATTTCGATCTGGCGCTGACTGTCTGCGCGATGCGCTACATTTCCGCCCTGCATGCTGGAAGGGTCAACCCTCAACACTTCAAGTTCGGCCTGGTCGTCGGACCCGCACGCTATGACTTGGCCGAACTGCTGAGAACGCAGGTGCTTCCCGCGCCGGACATTCCCACGGTCATCGCGAAAGTCGAACCGCCTTATGACGGTTATCGGCGAGCCGAAGATGCGCTCCTCACCTACTCGAAGATGGCGAGCGCGGGTGATGCTCCGCTCATACCTGTGCCGCAAAAGGGCGTGCGCCCCGGAAATTCGTTTGCGTCGATGCCTCAGTTGGTCGCGCGGTTGCGTCAGCTCGGCGACCTTCCATCCAATGCCGACGCGCCCGCTGACTCGACCGTTTACGACGGCGCCTTCGTCGGCGCCGTGAAACATTTCCAGCGGCGCCATGGCCTCGATATCGACGGTGTGTTGGGTAAGGGCACCGTGACCCAATTGAACGTGCCGCTCAAAACCCGCGTGCAACAGCTCCAACTCACGCTGGAACGATATCGCTGGGTGCCGCCGGACTTCCCCGAGCCGCCAATCGTCGTCAACATTCCCGAATTTCGGCTGCGTACGATGCGCCGTCAACCTGCCCACTACCTGACGATGAGAGTAGTCGTCGGCAGGGCGATGCGTACGCAGACGCCCGTGTTCGCGAATAACATGCGCTACTTAATCTTCCGCCCGTATTGGCTTGTTCCGCCGTCGATCCAGCGCGCGGAGCTGGTCCCAAAGACGCGTCGCGATCCCGATTATCTGGCCGATCATGGATTCGAAGTAGTAGATGGAAGCGGCAACGTTGTTCCGTCATCTCCGGCGACGGACGAGGTCATAAGCGGACTCCGTTCCGGCGCACTGAGTATTCGGCAGCTACCCGGACCCAAGAATGCGCTCGGCCTGGTCAAGTTCATGTTCCCCAATCAATACAACGTGTACATGCACGGCACGCCGGAGCAGGAACTGTTCGCGCGGTCCCGCCGCGACTTCAGTCACGGATGCATCCGGGTCGAAGATCCGGTCGCTCTGGCGGCGTGGGTGCTGCGCGACAAGCCTGAGTGGACGGTGGATCGAATTCGCGCCACGATGAACGGCGATACCACCGTACAGGTGAATCTCAACAAGCCTGTTCCGGTACTGATTCTCTATAGTACGGCTGTAGTTGAGCCGGATGGCGAAGTCCGCTTCTTCGATGACATATACGGCTATGATGCGTCGCTGGCCAGGGTGCTGGCGAATGGCTATCCATATCCTGGCTGATTAGCCACTCCAATAGTCACTCGCAATTATATATTTCAGGCTACGCCGTGTTCCTTGAACCAGGCCTGCATCCGCTTCCATCCGTCTTTGGCGGCTTCCGGCTTGTAGCTGGGACGATAGTCGGCATTAAAGCCGTGCGGCGTATCTGGATAGATCACGATTTCTGACGGCTTGCCCGCCGCCTTGAGCGCGGCGCGCATCTGCTCGATCTGCGCAACCGGGATTCCCATGTCGGCGCCGCCGTAGAGACCGAGAATCGGCGCGTTGATCTTATCCACCAAATCGATCGGATTCTTCGGCCTGATGGCAGCCGCCGCGGGCTGCAACGGCCCATACCATGCGACCCCGGCTTTCAGAGAGGGGTTGTGTGCGGCATAGAGCCAGACCTGCCGGCCGCCCCAGCAGAACCCGGTGATGCCGAGTTTCGCGGTATCAGCCTTACCCGTGCTTTTCGCCCATGCCACGGTAGCGTCGAGGTCGGAGGCAACCTGTTTGTCGGGGACTTTGGCGACGACCTCCGCGATGATCTGCTGAACGTCGCTCATAGTCGCGACGTCGCCTTCACGCGAATAGAGCAACGGCGCCACCGCGAAGTAGCCAATTTTGGCCAGGCGCCGACAGATGTCCTTGATATGTTCATGGACGCCAAAAATCTCGTGCACCACCAGCACGGTCGGAAAAGGCCCTCCGCTCGCCGGCATCGCGCGGTACGCGGGAATCTCGCCGCCTTCGACCGGAATCTTGACCTCACCGGCGACCAATCCATTGCTATCGGTCGTAATCGTGTCGGCCGACACCGGCATCACCGCCAGCGCGAAACCGGCCGCGAGACTTCCCACCACGAATGCGCGGCGCGAGAGTTGAGTTTGCAATGCAGGCCGCTTGACGCCTGCGTCGTCCGCTCGATCCATGTTTGGTTCCCCGTCTTGTTCCCAGGATAAAGTCAGGCCGGTTGTCTGCTTCTCAATTTCTGCAAGACCGTTAGCTGGAACGCAAGGGAGTCTCGCGCATGAAGCGGACAGTTTCGGACAAATCGCGGATGCCGGCGTCTGAGCCCAGGCCTTGCGCCACCAACGCTGCCGCGGCATTGCCTAGCTTCATGCATTCCGACGGCGGCCAACCCAGCCGGATCGCGCGAATGAAGCCGGCGCAATACGCGTCGCCGCATCCTGACGTATCAACTACCGCAATATCGTGTGCCGCCAGATGCACCTTCTCGCGCGCAGTCGTTAGAAGGCTGCCATCGCCGCCCATCGTGAGCACAACTCCGCGCACGCCGAGGTCTAGCAGGCGCCGGGCTGCCTCTTCGGGTGCGTGTGATCCCGTGAGCTTGCAAGCTTGATCGGCGTTGGGCATGAACCAATCAACGAATGGCAGACACGGCTTCAGGATGGCGAGGAGCTTGGGCGAGCCTTCGCTCAGGATGTCCATGCTGGTGGTCGCGCCGCTGTCGCGTGCGCGCCGGACTATCTGCGCGGCTCCATCGCGCTCGAGTCCGCGCATCGAATCGCTGCCGCCGAGATGCAGATGCGCCGCGCGCTCGATCAACGGCCAGGGTACGTCGTCGATCGCAAAGAGGGCGTTGGCTCCGATCGCATGAAGCGCAGGTCGCTCGCCGTTTGGCCTAATCGGCAGGATGCTGGCCGAGGTCTGGATGCCGGGCTTGCGAATAACGTGGCTGGTGTCGACGCCGAAGCCGTTCAACGCGCGGATAAGTACGTCTCCCAAGGCGTCGTCGCCGACGGCGCCCACCGTCGCAACCGCGAGTCCCAATTTCGCCAGGCCAACTGCTGTGCCCGCCGCAGACCCAGCCGGCGCGAGCCGAATCTCGTCGAGCAACACGCTGCCTTGCCCCTCGGGGATATGAGTCACGTAGCGGCCGAGGATGTCGAGGACGTGGGCGCCGAGCGTCACCACCGGGCCGCTCATCAGTGACTCGGCTCCGCTTGGGGGGCGGCATTGATCCGCGCGTTGCGGCGTTCTTGCTTGCGCGCGATTTCCCGATCCTGCCGCGCGATCACCGCGGAGTGAAGCTGCGCGACGATCTTGTCGGGAAGTACGGTCACCGGCTTGCCGGTCGCCAGCGCTTGCATATAGATCGTGGCGGACTTCTCGAGCAACTCTACAAAAGTGAAAGTCTCGTCGAAATCGGCGCCGATGCAAAGCGCGCCGTGGTTCTGAATTATGTAGCAATGGCATCGATTGGCGAGCGTGCGCGCGACGTTGTCGTGCAGTTCGCGCGTGCCTGACAGCGCGTACGGCACGACCTCGACGGTATTGCCGATCGCCAGCGTGACTTCGTCGAACAGCGGCGGAATAGGCTGGTTCAGCACGCTGAGTGCGCTCGCGAACGTCTGATGCGTATGAATGATGGCGCTGACGTCGGCGCGCACTTTGTACGTCGCTACGTGCATGGGAGTTTCGATCGACGGTTTGCGCTCTCCCTCGATTCGTGCGAGGTCCAAGTCCACCACGCAGACGTCCTCGATCGTCATCCCGTCGTACCGAAGCCGCGTCGGCGTGACGACGACGACGTCCTCGTCTTCGACCAGCATCGAGACGTTGCCCGCGCTGCCGGACTTCGATCCGAAGTAACCATCGGCGGACAGCCGCTGGCTGATGCGCAGGACTCGCCGCTTGTATTCGTCGTAGCGTCCCATTTTAGAAAAGCACCGCGCTGCGGGCATCGCTTGAATTTCACGATACCGCGCAGGTGATAGCTCTCAATACACTATAGTCAATACACTATAGGATGTCTTCGATGCGCGCGCCTCACAGCTTGACGGAGTTAACCACCTGGATTTTCGTGAAGCCGAGCAGACCCCAGGGGCCGTTCTCCACGCCAATCCCGGACCACTTGGCTCCGCCGAACGGAAGATTCGGCGCGATCGCAACATGCTGATTGACCCAGGCCGAACCGCACTCCAGTTGCGATGCCACCTCAGCGCCGCGCGCCGAATCGTTAGACCATACGGAACCGCTCAGCCCGAAGTGGGTCGCGTTCGCACGGCGGACCGCATCATCGACGTCCTTGTAGGCAATGACTGGAAGCGCGGGGCCGAACTGTTCTTCATCGACGAGCCGCACGCCGTCGGAAATATTTCCGACTATAGTGGGGGCGAAGAAGTAACCTTCCTTGCCCACGCGCGCGCCGCCGGAGACGATCTTGGCGCCGTGCTTCTTCGCGTCCTCGACCAGTTCAGTCACTCGCTCGAATTGGGGCTTGTTGTTGATTGGACCGAGCTGGGTCCCGGCCTCGAGCCCGTCTCCCACCTTGACGCCGCGCGCGAGCTCGCCAAGCTTCTCGAGCAACGCGGCGTACGACTTTTCTGGAACGTACACCCGCTTGATCGCGCTGCAGATCTGCCCGGAGTTCTCGAACGCACCCCAGAAAATCTTCGCCGCGACCGCCGCCGGATCCACGTCCGGCAAAATGATCGCGGCGTCGTTGCCGCCGAGCTCGAGCGTAACCCGCTTCAGATCCGGCGCGGCTGCCGCAGCAACCTTCTTGCCCGTTTCAACCGAGCCGGTGAATGAAATCTTTCTCGGCGCCGGATGACTGGTCATCCACGCACCGAGCTCGTCGCCGCCGGAGACCACGTTGAGGACTCCGGGCGGAACGATGTCGCGCAGAATCTCGCCAAGCATCAGCGTGGTTATCGGCGTGAACGGCGAGGGCTTCAGCACGATGGTGTTGCCGGCGAGCAGCGCCGGCGCGATCTTCCACATCCCGAGCATCAGCGGGTAATTCCACGGCGTGATCGCGGCGACGACGCCGAGCGGTTTGCGCTTTATTTCGATTTTGCCCTGCGGCGTGTCCTGAAGTACCTCGCTGGGCAAATCGAGCATCGCCGTGTATGCGCACCACATCGAGGCGCCCATGATTTCCTGCCCCGCCTTGTCCAGCGGCTTGCCCTGCTCCTGGGTTAGAGTCCGCGCCAGCCCTTCGGGCGGTTGTTGCAACGCAGCCGCGCATTCCTGGAGGACTTTGCGCCGCGCGTTGATGTCGCGGCTCCAGGCGGGAAACGCACGCTGAGCGGCGGACATCGCCTGATCGAGTTCGGCCTTGGTGCAATCGGGAACCTCGGCGAAGACCTTTCCGGTGGCAGGATTGATCACGCCAGTGGATTTCGATCCCTTCACCGCCTTGCCGTCAATAGTCATGGTGTATCCGGGCATTATGAATCTCCTCAATATGCGCAATCCTTATATGCGCAATCCGTGCGGGCAAATATAATTGATTCATTACAACGCCGGTCGCATTGCGCGCAAACGGCGGACGCGGCGACAGCGTTCGCTACGACCAGGGTGCGAAATGGCGTCGGATAAAATGTCCGATAGCCAGCTGTTAATGACCGCGCGATCTCCCGATCTCAGAAGCTTAATCGCGGCTTCACGAGAAACTGGCGCGAATTAATCTCACTCTAATCACCGGGTAATCAGCGTTCTCTATCGTCCCGATGCTGCCGAAATTTGTATCGGCCGCATCAATCGAACAAGGAGGAACAAGAGAATGCGAAAAAAAATCGCACGGTCCGTTGCAATGGGCCTCGTGGCCCTGCTCATCCAACAGGGCTCGGGGGCTGCCCTCGGCGCTACGGCAGCGCCCCCCACCGCCACGCCCATCAAGCACCTGGTAGTGATCTTCCCCGAAAACATTTCGTTCGATCACTACTTCGCGACTTATCCGGTCGCAGCCAACCCAACGGGTGAGCCAGCGTTCACCGCGCGGGCGGGCACGCCGACCGTCAATGGACTCAGCAGCGCGCTGCTGACAAACAACCCGAACTTTCTGAACTCCGTCAACAACTCCACCTCCGCCAGCGGCGGTGGACCGGGCGCCGCCCTTAATCCGTTTCGCCTCGATCGGAGCCAGGCCGCGACCGCGGACCAGAACCACGACTACACCCCCGAGCAGGCCGCGGCCGACCAGGGCCTGATGGATCTGTTCCCGTATTGGGTCGGCGTGGACAGTTCGCCGCTTTTGCCGGCCGTTCCGACCGATGGCCTCACGATGGGCTACTACGACGGCAACACCGTCACCGCGCTGTGGAATTACGCGCAACACTTTGCCATGAGTGACAACTCCTACGACACAATCTTCGGGCCATCGACGCCCGGTGCGATCAACCTCATTTCCGGACAGACCAACGGCGCCGTGCCCAAATCGACGAGCGCCAGCGCCACCGCCGGCCTGCTGGTCGGGAACACCGACGGCTCGTGGAGCCTGATCGGCGACTCCGACCCGACGAGCGACGTGTGCTCCACGTCGAGTAACCCGGTCTATATGACCGGGCAGAACATCGGTGATCTGCTCAACGCCAAGAACATCACGTGGGGATGGTTCCACGGTGGATTCAATCTGTCTCTGACCAATTCCAACGGGACCACCGGCTGCGCGCGCACCACCACCTCGGCGGTGACGGGCGAAACGAAAGTCGACTACGTCCCGCATCATGCAGCGTTCCAGTACTACGCGAGCACGCAGAACCTGACTCATGCGCGTCCCAGCTCAGTCGCGAACATCGGACACACCGACGCGGCCAATCATCAGTACGACACCGAAGACTTCTTCGCCGCGCTTACGGCGAACAACCTGCCTGCGGTCAGCTTTGTCAAGCCGCCCGGCTTCGAGGAAGGTCATCCGGGCTACTCCGACCCGCTCGACGAGCAGGTCTTTCTCGTGACCGTGCTCAACGCGCTCCAGCAGTCGCGCGAATGGAGTTCCACCGCGGTAGTAATCTCGTGGGACGATTCGGACGGGTGGTACGATCACCAGATGTCGCCGATCCTCAACCAGTCGGCGAGCAGCGCGGACGCGTTGACCGGCACAGGACAGTGCGGCACCGGAGACGCCGCCCTGCCGGGCGTCAATCCCGCGCTCGCCCATGCGCAAGGCCGCTGCGGCTTCGGCCCGCGCCTGCCGTTCTTGGTGATCTCGCCGTACTCGCGACCCAACTTCGTCGATCACACTCTGACCAACCAGGTCTCCGCCATCCGCTTCATCGAGGATAACTGGCTCGGCGGAACACGGATCGGTCAGGGCTCCTTCGACGCGATCTCCAACTCGATCGACTCGATGCTGGACTTCAAGCATCCGAAACTGAACCGCCCGCTATTGCTGAATCCGTCCACCGGAGAGCCGGATCATTCCTAGATCTTCGGACCCATCAGCGACGGGCGCGCGTCCAATGCGGCGCGCGCCCGTTAATTTTGTGTCACCTGCACGCCTGGGTCATCAGGGAATCGGCGAAGCCGACAGAGCCCGGATCCGGGATTGAATGAAGATCGTGCGATGGGCGAGGATAGTCCCGGCGCGCGCATTTGCGGGAGATCGAAATGGAATTGGCAAAGCGATTCGTCGACGTGGGACTGTTCACCAACCGGCTGGACGAGATGCGCGCATTCTATGGCGAACGAATCCGGCTGCCCTACGAGGAGATGCTGCCGGTCGGCGCAGGAGTGCGGCAATATCGTTTCGGATTGCTCGGATCGGTGCTCAAGATAAATCACGTTCGCGATCAGCTACCGGCCCGAGCCGCGGGCGGCTACCGAAAGCTTTCGATTTCCGATTTGCGCACGCCGATGCCGCTTCCGTTGCAGGACCCCGACGGCAACGAGGTCGAGCTGGCGCCGAGCGGTCAGCGCGGCGTCAATCAGATCGAAATCCATATCGGCGTCACCGACGAGGCCGCCTTCGAGAATTTCTACGCCGGCGCGATGCAGGCGGAGAGAATCGGCGCGGGCCGCTTCAAGGTGGGCGAGACGATAATCAGCTTTCGCCACGATCCCGCGGCCGTGCGCGCCCGGAAATCACCGACGGCCGGCGCGATGGACGCGATCGCGTCGATGCGCGCAGTGGGGATGCGTTATATCACGGTGCAGGTGCGTGATTGCGACGGGGAGCATCGACGGTTCATGTCGATGGGTGTTTGGGAAGGCGCGGCGCCGGTGACGCTGGGCGCGGTGGCGCGGATTTCGTTCATTCGCGACCCCGACGGCAACTTCATTGAGATTTCGCAGCGGGCGTCGCTGACCGGTCCGATCCCGGGCTAACGGGCGGCACTGATTTCCACCGGGCCGACCGCGGTTGCGATCGGCCCGGTGGCGGCCGGACTCATTTCCGGGAAATTGGGGCGGTTACGCCCAGCGCGAGCGCGGGCGATTGCGCGTCGATCGATTGCGCGCGCCCGACGAGCGGAAGACGGTCACGGGCTTGGGCGCGTGAATTTCGATTTTCTCGAAACCTTCGACGTGCTCGCGATCGAGCGCGTTGCCGAGCGAGCGTTCCAGCCGCGCCAGGTTGACGCGTTCCTCCTGCGTGACGAGGCTGATCGCTTCGCCCGCCTTGCCCATCCTCGCTGTGCGGCCGATGCGATGGATGTAGCCGTCGGTCTCGTCGGGAAGATCGAAGTTAATCACGTGCGAAACGTCGGGGATGTCGAGTCCGCGGGCGGCCACGTCGGTCGCGACCATCACGCGAAACTTTCGCGCGCGGAAGCCCGCCAACGCCGCATTGCGCTGGCTCTGTGAGCGGTCGCCGTGGATCTGCACTGCCCTGACGTTGGCGCGTTGCAGCATCTTGGCGACCCGGTCGGCGCGGCTCTTGGTGCGCGTGAAGACGATCGCGCTCTCCACTTCGGGACGCTTGAGAATCTCGAGCAGCACGGGCCCCTTGTTCTCGAGCGTGACCGGATAAATCGACTGGCGAATCTGCGAGGGCGGCGCAGATTTGCCGCCGACCGTGACGCGCTCGGGCGTGGTCAGAAATTCACGCGCGATCATTTCGGGACCGGACGCCATCGTCGCCGAGAACATCATGGTCTGGCGATTCTTCGGCACCATTCGCATGATCCGGCGCAGTTGCGGCAGGAAGCCCATGTCGAGCAGCCGGTCGGCTTCGTCGATGATTACGACTTCAATTTTGTCGAGCTTGACGATGCCGCGCTCGATAAAGTCGATGAGCCGTCCGGGACACGCGACCAGCACTTGCGCGCCCTTGCGAATCTCGTCGATTTGGCGCCGTTCGGATTCGCCGCCGACGACGGTCGCGCAGCGGATGCGGGTGTGGCGTGCGATCAGATCGAACTCGCGCGCGACCTGCGCAGCAAGCTCGCGCGTCGGCATGATCACCAGCGCGGCGAGATGCCGGGTGTTCTTGCGATGCAGGCGATCGATTGTCGGGATCAGAAAGGCCGCGGTCTTGCCGCTGCCGGTTTCAGCCGTGGCAACCACGTCGCGCCCGCTGAGCGCAACCGGGATAGCTCCGGCCTGGACCGGGGTCGGTGTGTGATGACCGCGGTCTTTGATTGAACGATGGATCTCGGGTGATACAGGAAATTCAGAAAACGACAAAAGGTATCCTATGGTTCAGAGCCCCGGATTCCAGTTCGTAAAAAGTGCCGAACGTGTGGGTCTGATGGGTTGAGAGGGTGGCGTCACGGAATCCGACGCGCGCATAAAGTCACGATTGACTTGGGAGTAGGGTACAGGAAGCAGCGCACCGGCACAATGCCCCCGCCGACAAACTGTTGAATCGAGTTTGCGCTCAGAATTTGCCGTGCCTGCCGACTCCCGACGCGAAGCGCTCGGCGCCGGCGCGCGTCTCGCCTGATTGGATCGTCGCGATCCCGTAGCGGTACTCGTTTTTGAGCGCATCGTCGAGCGCCAGCGTCCAGCCCTCGTGCGCAGACATCCGGTCCGAGCGCATGCATCGCTGCGGGAAGCCCGCGATCTGTTTGGCGAGTTCGCGCGCCTGCGCCAGCGCAGTACCCGGCTCGACGACGCGATTCGCAAGTCCCATCGTGAACGCCTCCTCGCCGGAGACACCACGGCCCGTAAGGATCATGTCCATCGCACGGCTCATCCCAATCAAGCGCGGCAGCCGGATCGTGCCGCCATCGACCAGCGGCACACCGAAGCGCCTGCAATACACGCCGAAGGTCGCGTCGCGAGCGGCCACGCGCAGGTCGCACCACAGCGCCAGTTCGATTCCGCCCGCGACTGCGAATCCCTCGACCGCCGCGATCACCGGCTTGCTGAGCAGCATCCGCGTGCATCCCATCGGTCCGTCGCCGTTCTCGGTCACGCGATTGCCGCGATCCGTGGCGACCGCTTTCAGATCTGCGCCGGCGCAAAACGTGCCGCCCGCGCCTGTCAGGATCGCGACCGAGAGCGCGTCATCGGCGTCGAAACGGCGGAATGCTTGGGCGAGCGCCGCGGCGGTGGGCCGATCGACGGCGTTGCGCGCCTCGGGACGGTTGATAGTGACGATTGCGACGTCGTCCTCGATTGCGAACTCGACCAGACTCATCGAATGACCTCCCCAGCTTAAGTGCGGTTGCCCCAAAAAACCTACTTTTTCAACATTTTGCTTGTCGAGGAGTAAAGATGTACGACGCCCGAATCCAAAGAGCGACGGCTCTCGAAACCGCTGTGAGCGAATACCTCCAGCATTTGGCGGTTGTCGCCGAGCACGTCGGCTTCGAATTCCGCGATCCCGTTTGCATCGGCGATAAGACTCAGATGTTCGAGCAGCAGAGTGCCGATGCCGCAGCCCTGGAACTCGTCGAGAATTGCGAACGCGACCTCTGCGCGATGCGGATCGGAGCCGCGAATATAACGACCGACGCCGATGAAGCGTTCGCGCCCGTTCTCAGTTACTGTCGCGGCCAGACCGACGTGATTCTTGAAGTCGAGCTCGGTTAGACGCTTGAGATCCTGCGGCGACAGATCGCGCTTTATCCCCATGAAGCGAAAATAGACGGACTGTTCGCTGAGGCCCCTGAAATGCTCGTGCAGGCGTTCCTGATCGTCGGGGCGAATCGCGCGGATCCCGATCTCGGCGCCGCCGAGCATCCTGGCATCGGCGGAATATTTCCGCGCGTCGCTGAGTATGTCGCGATCTCCCATTGAATTGACTGTCGAGTATACGAACCTGCCGGTGAAGGATTGTCACGAACTTGTCGTGCAGGAATGCAATTCGGGACGTTTCAAGCTCGCACAACGCCGACGCGCGGGCCATCGCGACTCACGTCTTATTCGGTTCGTCGAGCTTGATGAACTTGAGCGACGCGGAATTCATGCAGTAGCGCAACCCGGTCGGCCGCGGACCATCGTCGAACACGTGCCCGAGATGTGCGTCGCATTTCGCGCACAACACCTCGGTCCGCTTCGTGAAAAATGAACGATCGGTCTCCGTCCTGACATTCTCCGGCGCGATCGGCTGATAGAAGCTCGGCCATCCCGTGCCGGATTCGAACTTGGTGTCGGAGTCGAACAGCGCATTGCCGCAACAGATGCATCGATACAGACCCTTGTCGTGATTCTCGGCGTACAGGTTTGAGAATGGGCGCTCGGTGCCCTTTTTGCGCGCGACCTCGTACTGCTCCGGGGTCAGCTCCTTGCGCCATTCCTCGTCCGTCTTGACGACTTTATCTTCCATCACGAGTCCCTTTCTTTGGCCGGAATCGGTGAACTCTACTATCGATACTTTGACGATGCCCGGCGCATCCGGATCCGGCGAATTACCGGACGCATCGGATGTGACGCCGGTTTCAGCGTAACCGAATGCGATGATCGCCGGTATCGCGGCAATCGCGGCGATGAATACTCGCCGCCCGATTAGACGCTCGTTCTGACCATCGGAATTGTTCCTGGCTTCAGCCAACTTTCGATCCGCTGTCTTGATCATTGCATATTAGACAACGGCGACGAAGCCGGCGCGCAGCTTCCCACGTATCGTAACGCCCCGCTAGATCGAATACACGAACAGCTTCTGTTCCTTGGGTCTAAGAAAAACATTCGCGCCCGGCTCCAGGTGCAGCGCCTGGTAGCGTTCGTGATCGATCTCGACCTGCACCATGTCGCCCCATTCGGCGACCAACTCGATCTTGACCTGCGGACCGGCCGGATTGATCGACTTCACGGTCGCGGGGAACGTCTGCTTGCCGTTGGGCTTCATCACGATTTCAAGCAGATGCGGCCGCACGTAGAGGATCGCCTTGCCGGTCTCGGGATGCGCATGGGCATGGGTATTCTCGAGTTCGACGGCCGTATCGCCGAGAAACACGCGGCCGTTCTCGATTCGGCCGTGGAACAGGTTCACGTTGCCCAAAAAGTTGTACACGAAAGCGTTGGCGGGATGATGATAGACTTCCTCGGCCGAGCCGATCTGCTCGATGCGCCCCTGGTTCATCACGACGATCCGGTTGGCGAGTTCCAGCGCCTCTTCCTGATCGTGAGTGACGAAAACGCTGGTTATCTTGATCTCGTCGTGCAGCCGCCGCAGCCAGCGGCGCAGTTCCTGCCGCACCTTGGCGTCGAGCGCGCCGAACGGCTCGTCGAGCAGCAGGACTTTTGGCTCAACGGCCAGCGTGCGCGCGAGTGCGACCCGCTGGCGCTGCCCGCCGGAGAGCTGCGAGGGGTAGCGATCGGCAAGAAAATCAAGCTGCACGAGCTTCAGCAGCTCATGCACGCGCCGCGCGATCGCGGCCTCGGCGGGGCGTGCGCGCCGGGGGATCACGCGCAGCCCGAAGGCGACGTTTTCGAACACCGTCATGTGGCGAAATAGTGCGTAGTGCTGAAATACGAAACCAACCTTGCGCTCGCGAACGCTGACGGCGCTGGCGTCCTCGCCGTGGAACAGCACCTCGCCGGTGTCCGGCGTTTCCAGCCCCGCGATTATCCTGAGCAGCGTGGTCTTGCCCGACCCCGACAGCCCCAGCAGCGCGACCAGCTCGCCGGTTTCGATATGCAGGCTGATATTGTCAACCGCAACGAAGTCGCCGAACTTCTTGGCTATGTTTCTGAGCTCGATACTCATGCCGCAACCTTGACCGCCAAATTGTCCTGTTCCTGCTTCGCGGGAACCACGCGGCGCTCCAGAAAACGCTTGGCGATGAGCGTCGCGATCGCGAGCAGGGTGAGCAGCGACGAGACCGCAAACGCGGCCGCGAACTGGTAATCATTGTACAGAATCTCGACGTACAGCGGCATCGTGTTCGTGTGCCCGCGGATGTGCCCCGAAACCACCGAGACCGCGCCGAACTCGCCCATCGCGCGCGCGTTGCACAACACCAGGCCGTACAGCAGCCCCCACTTGACGTTGGGCAGCGTCACCCGAAAAAACATTTGCCATCCACCGGCGCCCAGCACGATCGCGGCTTCTTCCTCCTCGCTGCCGACTGCCTGCATGATCGGGATCAGTTCGCGCGCGGCGAGCGGAAACGTGACGAAGATTGTCGCCAGCACGATTCCCGGCTCCGCAAAGATGACCTTGATGCCGTGAGCGGCAAGGAACCCGCCAAGCGGCGCGCGCACCCCGAGCAGCAGCACGAACAGCATCCCCGAGATGACCGGCGAGACCGAGAACGGTATGTCGATCAGCGTCAGCAGCGTTTGCTTGCCGGGAAAATCGAAGCGCGCGATCGCCCATGATGCGGCGATTCCGAATGTAACGTTGAGCGGCACTGCGATCGCGGCGGTCATCAGCGTCAGCCGAATCGCGGCGCGGGCTTCAGGATCGGCGATCGCGGCAAAGTAAGCGCCGATGCCCTTCTGCAGCGCCTCGGCAAAAACCGCGATTACCGGGATGAAAAGAAATAGCGCGAGAAACGCGAGCGCGATCGCGATCAGCGCGATTCTGACCATCGGCGGATCCGCCGTCCCGGGTCTTTTCGGTTCGCGTTGCGGCTGGCCGGCCATCTCTAACCTCAAGCCGCCAGCCGGCGACTGCTCCACCTTTGCAACATGTTAACGCCCAGCAGAATCACGAACGACACCGTCAGCATCACCACCGCGATCGCCGTCGCGCCGGCGTAATCGAATTGCTCGAGCTTGCTCATGATCAGCAACGGCACCACTTCGGTATGCATCGGCATGTTGCCCGAAATGAATACCACCGAGCCGTATTCACCGAGAGCGCGCGCGAACGCGAGTGCGAACCCGGTCAGCAGCGCGGGAATCAGCGCGGGCGCGATCACCAATACGAACGTCTGTAAGCGGCTCGCGCCGAGCGTCGCCGCGGCCTCCTCGTATTCCTGATCGAGATCCTCGAGCACCGGCTGGATGGTGCGAACCACGAACGGCAGTCCGACGAAAGTAAGCGCGACTGCCACTCCGAGCGGGGCGTACGCGACTTTTATTCCAAGCGGCGCGAGGTATCGCCCAATCCATCCGTTGCCCGCATAAATCGCGGTGAGAGTAATTCCCGCCACCGAAGTCGGCAGCGCGAACGGAAGATCGACCATCACATCAATCAGGCTTTTGCCCGGAAATTCGTAACGAACCAGGCTCCACGCCACGATGAACCCGAACACCGAGTTGACCAACGCTCCTGCAATCGATGCGCCGAAGCTCAGCCGGTAGGCCGCTATGGTGCGCGGACTTGCGACTGCGGCCCAGAACTGAGGCCAGGTCAGAGTGAAAGTCTTGAAGAAGATCGTCGAGATCGGAATCAGCACGACGATTCCGAGGTACGCGAGCGTGAAGCCCAGCGTCAGGCCGAATCCCGGCAGCACGTTGTTCCGTTTCGTGTTCGTTGCCATCGCGCGACGCTCCGCCCCGACTTTCCTAACCTCCCGGTTGATAGATCTTGTCGAATACGCCGCCGTCGCCGAAAAACTTCGGCTGCGCCTTCTTCCATCCGCCAAAATCCGAATCGATCGTGAGCAGGCTCATGCTTGGAAATTGGCTCGCATACTTCGCCGCGACAGCCTTGTCGCGCGGACGGAAAAAATTCTGCGCGATCATTTCCTGACCTGCGGGCGTGTACAGAAATTCCAGATACGCCTTCGAGACCGCGGCCGTGCCGTGACCGCGGTCCACCTTGTCCACCCACGCGACCGGCGGTTCGGCCAGGATGCTCAGCGACGGATACACGACCTCGAACTTGTCGGCGCCAAATAGCTTGATCGCCATCCGCGCCTCGTTTTCCCACGCAATCAGCACGTCGCCGATTTCGCGCTCGACGAAAGTAGTCGTCGAGCCGCGCGCACCGGAATCGAGCACCGGCACGTTTTTGTACAGCACCTTCACGAACGCCGCCGCCTTCGCCTCGTCACCGCCGTTGCGTTTGAGCGCGTAGCCCCACGCGGCCAGGAAATTCCATCGCGCGCCGCCTGAGGCCTTCGGATTCGGCGTGATTACCGAGATGCCCGGTTTCACCAGGTCATCCCAGTCGTGAATCTTTTTCGGATTTCCCTTGCGCACCAGCAGCACGATGGTCGATGTGTAGGGACAGCTGTTGTCGGGCAGGCGCGATTGCCAGTTCGACGGAAGCAGATTCGCCTTCTCGACGATCGCATCGATGTCGCCGGCGAGACCGAGCGTCACCACGTCGGCCTCCAGGCCGTCGATTACCGCACGGGCCTGCTTGCCCGAGCCGCCGTGCGATTGGTTGATAGTGACGTCGTCGCCCGTCTTCGCTTTCCAATCCTTCGCGAACTGGGCGTTGATCGATTCATAAAGTTCGCGGGTCGGATCGTACGATACGTTGAGAAGTGTGACTTGGGCTCCGTGCGCGGCGCCCACGCCCAGAACAACGCTCGCCGCCACCGCGATGGCGCCGAGCGTATGTGTCAATTTCAATCTGCGACCGAACATTCCCTGCTCCAGCTTCCTCAGAACGAAATCTGCAGTTGCGACTCGAAGACGCTTTCGTTGGTCCGGTCCCTCGGCAAGGCCGTGGTTCCGGCGCCTCCGTCGAAGTACGTGTTCGCATAGTCCCACTGCCACTTGATGTTCGAGCTCAGGTACCAGTTGATGCCCGCCGCAAACTCGGTCGCAGTCTTCGCGGCCAGGCTCGGATTGGCGAAACCGAGCTGGAACTGTCGGCTATCCGCCGCGACGTTGCTGATTCTGGCCGCCAACTCCCATCCGCCCCACCATCCGTTGCGCGGGTCGAACGGATGAGTTGGCTTAACCCACCCGTAAGACGCATCTTCGCCCGTCAACACGTACGAAGCCTGCGCGAAATAGCCGGTGTCGGTGAAGGTATCGGTGCGGTTGATCTGCTTTGTGAACGGGATGGGAGCCCCGTTTGTCGCCAACCGGTTCAGCGAGTGCTCGTCCTGCGCGTATTCGGCCATTAATCCGAACGGCCCCACGTAGTAGTAGGCCTGCGGCTCCAGCCGCGTGCGCAAGCCCGATGCGGTCACGCCCGAGTTGTAGCTGAACCAGGTGCTCATGCCGTACGTCTTGTAGGACGAGACTGTGATGCCGCGTTCATCGCCATAAGAACCGGCGATACCGAAGCCCAGCGCCTTCAGCCATCGGTTTTCGGTGAGTTCGAACGGCGTCGCGAAGATTCGGCCGACGAAATCCTTGCCGTCGTTGCTGTCGATGTCATACGTGTCGGACGCGGTGTTGTTTGGCACCCCGTTCGTCAACGCGGCGTCATAGAAGACCCGGCTGTCCAGCAGTTTGCCGTGCAGGTCGAAACCAGTGTCGCGGTTCGGGACCAGGTTCTGGATCTCCGAGCGCTGGCTGAATTCCAAGTCGCGATCCGACTGTAGGCGCTCGAGATCCAGCGGCGCCTTGAACTTCCCGGTCCTCAGGCTGGCAAATTCGAAATAGGTGATATTGAGGTAGGCGTCTTGCAGTACTACCTTGCCCTGGCCGAAGTCGGGCGTGATGTTGAAGTTGTAATACTTCCCAACCGAGCCGGTGAGAATCGGCCGCACTCGGTCCAGATAAAACGTGCTGCCGACGTCCTTGTCCGCGCCGCTGGTGAAGAAGCGGCCGTCGCCCTGGATGATTCCGCCGAAACCGATATTGTAGTCGTGGTTGGGCGAAGACAGCGAGAAGCCTTCGTCGCTCGCCTTGACGATCGGCCACTCAAGCGCCCTCTTCTGCTCCGTCTGCGCCTCAACCTCGATTTTTTGGCTCTGAACGTCGAGTTTCTGGGCCTGAACGTCGACCTTTTGATCGATCACTTTCACCTTCTGGCCGAGCCCTTCCAGCGTACCGACCCGCTGCTCGAGTTGCTTAATTTCTGTCTTGAGCAATTCGATCTCCCGATCCTTCGGATCTGTTGATCGCTTCGATTGCGCATGCGCCGGCCCGGCCGGCAGCATCACCCCGGTAATTACCGCCGCCAGCACTACTGGCAGGATCGGCAAAGTGCATTTTCTCATCTCGAAAGCCCCTCATCGTCTTGGGAACTTCCGGATGACCGGTCAGCTCGCGATTGTGATTGACGGCCCTATTCATGGCGCGCCGGATCCTTCCCTGGTCCGGGCTCCTCCCTGAATTTTCAATGGTCGTGGACAATTCATTTCGATCGGCGGCTAGCGTTACCCACGACCGGGCTTGTCGAAGCGAAACTTCTCTTTGCGCTCGATTTGCACGACTCGCGAATCTTGGATTACTACCTCTACCGACCCAAAACGCACGCCGCTGATGGCGCTTGCGATGCGCCGCAGAATCTCGTCGCCTGGATCGGGCTCGGGCTGAACCTCGCGCCGGCCGGTAAGAATTGAGTCCACTTTCATAATCTATCCCATTAGATGACTAGACTAATCTCCAAAAAAAGAGCAACCCTGGTTTCAAATCGCGAAACTCAACGATTCATTGCCGGTAACTACCGCCTCGACGTGCTTGAGCATGTCCGCCAGCGAAGTCGAGTCCATTATCTTCGCGGTCGCGTCGCGGACTTCCTTCATCACGATTCTAATTCCACAAGTGCGCTCATCGCGGCATTCACGGCATCGCATGTATGCCATCTTGCTGACGCATGGCAACGGTGCGATTGGCCCGTCCAATACGCGTACAATGTGCCCAACGCTGATCAGCTGAGGATCGCGGCGAAGGAAATATCCGCCGCCCTTACCCTTCTTGCTCTGGAGGAGCCCCTGGTTCTTGAGTTCGAGCAGGATTAGTTCCAGAAACTTGCGCGGGATACCTTCGCGCTGGGCCAAATCAGATATGAGCACGGGTCCCTGACCGTATTCCTTGGCCAATACCATCATCGCCTTGAGGGCGTATTTCGACTTTTTCGAAAGCATTTTATCGACCGTTTAATCGATAGGGTCGCTAGATTAAAGATCGGGACGATTTTAGTCAAGAGTCTCGGATTACAAATATTTAGACGCTGCCGGACTGAAAATTCCGGCGTCGCTTCAGCGCGCCCTGGCCTTCAGCTCAGCGTACTTGTCGAGCATCTGGAGCACGGTATCGCGTGGGGCAGGCCGCAGCGCGAAAATCAGCCGATCGAGGCCAAGGTCGAGGAGTTTTTTGATGTCTTCCTCGTTTGGACCGACGCCAAACATCGAGACGGAAAGCTTCTTGCGGCCGGCCTTCATCCCCGCTTCGGCAAGCGCTTTCAGGTTGGCGGCGAGATCGTAACGCGGAAAATTGATCGGCATCCATCCGTCGCAATACTCCGCGACGCGATCGAACGTCTTGGGCGATTGCGAACCGAGGATAATCGGCGGTCCACCCGCCTGGACAGGTTTGGGGAACGACCAGATCGGATCGAAGTTCACGAACTCGCCGTGAAACTCGGCCGCCTCCTTGGTCCATATTTGGCGCATCGCGAGAATTTTTTCCTTGACGATTTTCCAGCGCCGCTTGAACACCGCGCCATGATTCTCCATCTCCTCGACGTTCCAGCCCGCGCCGATGCCGAAGATCACGCGGCCGCCCGAAATCATGTCGAGCGACGCCACTTCCTTGGCGAGCGTGATCGGGTCGCGCTCGATCACCAGGCAGACTCCGGTGCCGAGTTTGAGTTTCCTGGTTACGGCGGCCGCCGCGCCGAGCGCGACGAAGGGATCGTGCATATGCCAGTACTCTTTTGGCAATTCGGTTCCGCCGGGGAAAGGCGTCTTGCGCGACGCGGGTATGTGAGTGTGCTCGGGAAAGAACATCGACTCGAAGCCGCGTTCTTCAGCCGCGAGCGCCAGTTCGATCGGCTGGATTGCGTAGTCAGTCGGGAACATAAAGATTCCGAATTCGGCCATGGCGATTCCTCCTGGATCAGGCGGCAACGGGTCGTCGTCTCAGCGAAAACTTCCGTGCGAATCCGAGCATCGATCACAAGGATGACAGAAAAAATCGTGGAATGAAGGGTGCGCAGGCATTGCCTGCACCCTCACCGGCCGGCCGTGGCCCGGCGTCGTCAGGTACTTATCCGCTGCTCGACGCTCCTAGTCCCAAGAATTGCCCTCTTATATGATCGATTCGCTCGGGCGGCTTTCCGTGGGCAACGAAAAAGGAGAATCAATCAAATGAAGGTCGTTCTCGATCAGAAACTGTGCGAAGGAAACACAAAATGCCAGCAGGCGGCGCCGGAAGTGTTCGAGGTGCGAGACGACGACAAGAGCCATCTGTTGATCGACAGTCCGCCCGAGCGCATGCGCGAGAAGGTCGAGCTTGCGGCTCGGCTGTGCCCCCGCCAGGCCATTACGATCAGCGATGACTAGAGGCCCGACGGATCAGAATGCGGAATCGAGACGGAAATCGCGGGATCGCGGAGACACTTTTCAATGGAAACTGAGAATGCACTGTCACTGGAATCGTTGAACATCATTGGACCCGACCATTACGCGAAAAACGGCTATCCGCATCGCGAGTGGACGTATCTGCGCAAGCACAAACCGGTTTTCTGGTGCGAGTATCCAAAGACCGATCCATTTTGGGCGATCACCAAACACGCCGACATCATACAGATCTCCAAGCAACCGCGACTGTTCCTCAACGGCCCCCGCTTGCTGGTGTTTGTCAACGAGCAGGGGATCGAGCGGGGTCCGACGCCGCCGTTCCGGCACCTGCTCGACATGGATCCACCGGACCATGGCGAATATCGCGCGGTTGTCAGCCGCCGTTTCACGCCGCGCGGCGTGCGTCCGCTGCAGCCTGAAATCGAGCGCATTACGCGCCAGGTGCTCGACGACGTGACGGGGCGTGACAAGTGCGACTTTGTCACCGACGTATCGTCGAAGATTCCACTCGCCGTCATCGCCGAGTTGCTCGGTGTTCCGCATAAAGATTGGGAGCAACTTTTCAGATGGACCAACGAGACGATCGGCAGCGGCGACCCTGAGTTCCAGGCTGGAACGACCGCGCAGCAGACGATGGATCGTTCGCGGCTGGGCCTGTTCCAGTATTTTACCGAGATGGTGGCGGAACGGATGAAACACCCGACCAACGACATCACCAGCGTCGTCGCCAACGGCAGGGTCAATGGCCAGCCGATACCGCAGTTCGAGATGTTGTCCTACTATTTCCTGCTGGTCGTGGCCGGCAACGAGACCACGCGCAACGCGACCACCGGTGGTCTGCAAGCTTTCATCGAGCATCCCGACCAGTGGCAAAAGCTCAAGCGCAATCCTGCGTTGATCGACTCGGCCGTCGAGGAGATCGTTCGCTGGACGACACCGGTTATTCAGTTCGCGCGGACCGCGGCCGAAGATACCGTGATTCGCGGCCAGAAGATCAAAGCCGGCGAATCGGTGTGCCTGTTTTATCCGTCGGCGAACCGCGATGAAGAGGTTTTCGAGGAGCCTTTCAAGTTCGACATCAGCCGCGATCCGAATCCGCATATCGCATTCGGCCTCGGGGAGCATTCCTGTGTCGGCGCAAACCTGGCGCGGCTCGAACTGAAGGTGATTTTCAGCCAACTCGCCAAGCGCCTCGATCACGTCGAACTCGCGGGCCCCGTCGAGCGACTGCGCTCGAGCTTCGTGGGCGGAATCAAGCACATGCCGATCCGCATGAAGATGAAGCCGGCGGCAGCCGCGGCCTGAGGGCACGCCTTCGATGATAACTCCGCGCAGGTCCGCCGACCGCGGACGCACGAAGCTCGACTGGCTCGACAGCCGCCACACTTTCTCGTTCGGCGACTACTACGATCCCGGCCAGATGGGATTTCGCACGCTGCGCGTAATCAACGAGGATCGCGTCCGCCCCGGCGCGGGTTTTCCCACCCATGGGCATCGCGACATGGAGATTATCACCTACATTCTTGAGGGCGCGCTCGAACACAAGGACAGCATTGGCACCGGCTCGATCATTCGTCCGGGCGAAGCGCAGAGAATGAGTGCTGGGGCGGGAATCACGCACAGCGAATTCAATCATTCGAAAACCGACCCGGTTCATTTTCTGCAAATCTGGATCACACCCTCCACGCGCGCAATCGCTCCGGGCTACGAGCAGCGAACCATCGACGATGCGAAGGCGCGCGCTGGCTTCGCGCCTGTAGGCTCTCCCAATGGCCGCGATCAGTCCGTGAAGATTCATCAAGACGCCGTGCTATCGGTCGCGAAGCTCGAGCGCGGACAGACTGTCGGGACCAATCTGAAGAAGGGCCGCCATGGATGGGTGCAAGTGGCGCGCGGCACTGTCACAGTTAATGGTATCGCGCTCGCGCAAGGCGACGGCGCCGCAATCAGCGACGAAGAGAAAGTGACGATCGTCGCCAACTCCCCCGCCGAAGTGCTGTTCTTCGATCTTGCCTGAGTGCGCCGCGCCGCTCGAGCGCTCAGTCGGGCCTCGTTGCCGCACGCAGGCGCGCAAGATCGTATTCACGCAGCTGATCGATTCTATCCACCGTCACGTCGGGCGCCGCGTACCTGGCCATCTCCTTCGTGTCGGCTGCGTAATGCCCCTGCCGGGGCAACACCGTCGTCACGCGCGCGCCCCACGCCTTCTTCACAGCGTCCAGGATTCGCACCTTATCATCGATCAACACGTAATGATCCGCGGGATAGCGCGACCGCACGTCGTCGAGTTCCTGTTCCTTGTGGATGTAAATCATCACCTTTTCATCAACAGCTTCGCGCAGTCCCGACCGCTCGATCTTGAGCGGCTGAAAGATCATGTCGCCATCGGACAGGATCGCCGCCTCGCCGTATTGTTTGAATTTTTCGATCACGTCGAGCGAGCACGGGAACAGCCGGTTCGCGAAATGGTAGTTCATCAGGAAGTACGACACCGCGATGATTCCGAAGTCGCGCGGATGATTGACCCGGTAGCGTTGCAGCGCGCCGAGATAGTCGGCGTAGCCGAGCTCGGTGCGCAACTGCTCGAAATAATCCCAGTAGCGCTGTTGATGCTCGTGGCCGATGTCGCGCTCGAGATTGCGCATCATGTCGGCAATGATGTGATCGTTGTCGATCAGGGTGTTATCGACGTCAAACAAAAAAACGACATGTTCTGCGCTCATCGGACTGAACATCCTCCGCCGACAATCATTGCGATTGTTGGCCTTCAAGCCAAACGGATTAGTTGTCCGCCAACCGGCGGACGGACTAATCCACGGGCTGCCTATTCGAGTCGCGAATGAATATAGGTCGTTACGCGCAAGCCCAGGGGATCAGGCGGTCCGGTCATCTCTCTTCCGATTCACGCAAGACACGGCTGATCCGAGCCATCAGTTCGCCCGAGTTGAAGGGCTTGGTGATGTAGTCATCGGCGCCGAGCGAGAAACCCTTAACCACTTCAGCTTCGTCGTGATGCGCGCTGACCAGGATTACCGGAGTACTTCTGGTCGCGACATCGCTGCGCAGAGCGGTCAGCGCTTCGAACCCATTCATATGCGGCATCGCCACGTCCAGCAGCACCAGGTCGGGTTCTTTCCTACGGGCAATATCAAATGCCTGCGCACCGTCGTGCGCGATATCACACTCGAAATTGAAGTGCCTCAGGATCGTTGAGATCATAACGATGGTGGTCGCGTCGTCATCGGCGAGTACTACCCGCCGGGCGCCGTTTCGAGTTGAGGGTTGAATCGCAACTGCCGCACTCTCGACGAATCTGAGGACGCGGTAGGCCCTGAGCAGCAATTCCTCGGGCTGGCACGGGCGCGTCATGAAGTCGCGGTTGAGGTCGGCGACCGCCGCGAATCGCGTCGCCAGATCATCGAGTGTGCCGATGATGACCGCCGGCTTGCGGCTGCGCGCGATCATTTCGATCGGGGACGGTTGATCGCCGGTGCCGATGGCCGAAGCGTTGACGAAGCAAGCATCGAAAGGAGAAAAGGAGTTGAGCCCGGGAATATTCGGTGCCGCTCCGACCACGTGGCCGAATCCACGGACGGTCCCCAGCACCGCGATGATCGAATTCGCTTCGGGCGTTTCGAATCCCATCAAGGCGAATCTCTTGCCGGCTAACGATTGTTTAATGATCTGGTCCACGGGGGATTCGGTCCTCCTTGCTGCCGAAAAAATGCCGAACAGTCGATCTGCCAGGTCCCAACGCGCGCTCCGCCAGGCGAGATTGACCCTGCGCTGATACGCAATGTGCGTGCCTTGCGGCGATGACAAGCAAAGGCTCAGATAGCGCAGAGCCGTCGCCAGATTACGTCGCGGAGCAGACCCTACAAGGTCTCGGATTCAACGGCTGACCGAAGCGGCGACAGCCATGTCGCGCTTTGGGACATGATGAGACGCTCCGATTCATGTCAAAATGGGACAGCCTGGATGATTGGTCCACTGGATTGATCCGTGCTCTGGCGGCCGGAATGCTCAGCTTGACACTGCCGGTCCCATTGCGCGAAACGGATGCATCATGAGCGAGAAAAGCAGCCTCCTGAGCCCTGCCGCGCTATGGCGACGGCTGGGGTTGGCGCGCCACAACTGGCCCGGCAGATTTACCGTTCTGCTCGCGACGATTCTGCTGCTGCTCGTCTCTCAGCCGATTTTCTCGGGCCACGCCTTCGCGCAGATTTTTGCGGACGCGGCGATATCTCTTGTGCTGCTGTCCGCTCTTTATGCATTTCGCGCGACCAAGACCTACTTCACGATTGCGCTAATACTGATGGTACCTGCGATCGGAAGCCGATTCGTGTTGCAATTCACGTCAAACCCAACCCTCGAGATGGTCGGCGCGGTCTGTTCGTGTCTGTTCCTGACCGTGACGGTCTTTGCCCTGGTATCCAGGCTGTTCACCGTAAAGAGCGTTACCTTCGACATTATAAGCGCCGCAATTTGCGCCTACCTGCTGATCGGCGTCGCGTGGGCCTATGCCTTCGCATTCGTCGAACTGCGGCATCCCGGTTCGTTCAGCGCAGCACTCTTCCAGAGGCCGACGGGCAACATGGCGCCGCTCCTCGCCTCGCTTCACACCTTCGTCTACTACAGCTTCGTGTGCCTGACGACGACGGGTTTCGGAGATATCCTGCCTGTCTCCGAGGGCGCCCGCAGCCTCTCGGTGATGGAGGCGGTGTTCGGCCAATTGTATATGGCTATTCTGGTCGCGCGGCTGGTCGGTCTCGAGATCGCTCAATCGATGAAAGAGGAGCGTTAGCCAGATGTCGGGTCCGATTTGCGAACCGGCTGTTGGCGTGATCCGTAAACATATACTAAGTAGTGATTTGCTGATGTACGTTGGCTTGCGATGCGATTGACCTGACTATTATTGCGGGGGTGGCATCGATGACCAGAATCAAGAGTCTGCTGGTGGCAACGACGGTTCTGCTGATGCTGGCGACACCCGCATTCGCACAGTACATACCATGGCCGACCCCCTTTCCTGCCGCGCCTGCATGGGGTGATTACGACGCCGGCCACGTTTGGCACGATGCCGCATGGTGGTGGGATTCGCAGCCCGATTGGGTCAAGCAACATCACCCTGAATGGTGGGGCGACTTCGACAATGATCACCTCTGGCGCCCGGCCGGATGGTGGTGGGATTCGCAGCCCGCGTGGGTACGGGCGCATCACCCTGAATGGTGGGGCGACTTTTACCAGGGCCAGTGGTACCCCGCCGCCTGGTGGTATCAATATCAGCCGCAATGGGCGCGCGAGCATCATCCTGAATGGTGGGGCGATGTTGACCACGGCGTTTGGTATCCGGCTGGATGGTGGTGGCAATTCCGCCGCGATTGGGTACTGGAGAATCACCCCGAGTGGTGGGGCAATGATTGGAATGGCGTCTGGTATCCCGCGCCGTGGTGGTGGCAATTCCAGCCCGACTGGGTGCTTGAGTATTATCCGGATTGGTGGGGCGACTATTACGAGGGCGTCTGGTACGCGGCGCCGTGGTGGTACCAGTATCACCCCGATTGGGTTCGGAGGCATCATCCGGATTGGTGGGGTGAGTTCGACGATCACCATTATTGGCGCCCGGCGGGATGGTGGTGGCAGTATCACCCCGACTGGGTGCGCCAGAATCATCCCGAGTGGTGGGGCGAATTCGACGGCCAGCACGTTTGGCGTCCCGCCGGATGGTGGTGGCAAAACACGCCCGACTGGGTGCGCCAGAATCATCCCAATTGGTGGGGCGCGTTCGACGACAGCAAAGTTTGGCGTCCCGCAAGTTGGTGGTGGGAAACCAAACCCGACTGGACGCGCGAGAATCATCCCAACTGGTGGGGTGACTTCGACGACAAACACGCCTGGCACACCGACACCTGGTGGCACGATCATGATGCCGCCTGGGCAAACCAGCATCATCCCGAATGGAAGGGCGACTTCGACGTAAAGCACGTCTGGCACGACCTCCACTGGTGGGCGGTGAAAAACCCCGCTTGGGCATTGCAGCATCATCCCGAGTGGACCGACGCAATGCGCGAGTCAGTAACGCGCCAACATGGCGAGCAACAGCAAGCCCTCCAGCGCCAGCATGATGTCCAGATGCAGGAGCTCGAGCGCAATCGCGTCCAGCAGCAGCAGGAGACCGACCGCAACCGCGGCCAGCAAATGCAGGACCTTCAGCGAATCCATGACGCGCAAGCGCAGGCTCTCGAGCGTCAGCATCTGCAGGATGTCCAGAAGCGCGAGAAGGCCGCTCCTGAACAAGCAAATGAAGCCGAGGACAATGGTCAGTGGCGACAAGTCGAGGATAGTCACACCCAGCAAGCAGCGGAACTCTTGCGCCGCCATCAGCAGGAAACACAGGCGCTCGTGCGCAAGCAGGCGGCCGATCAACAGGAGGCTCAACGCCGGAATTTTGCACAACAGCAGGAGCTACAGCGTCAGCACTCGCAGCAAATGCAGTCCTTTGAGCGGCAGCACACGCAGCAGATGCAGGCCTTCGCGCGTCCGCGCGCCGGCGGGGGCGGCGGGGGCGGCGGCCGACCTGGGCATCGCTAGAGCTGAAACGGGGATACGAGTTCGAAGTACTAATCACCGACGCACGAGCGCCCGACACCCTAAGAGTGTCGGGCGCCCGTCGCAATTATACTAGCGGCGCTCGAACTGCTTCGTACCGTACAGCATTGACCGCGCTCCGCGGCCGATCATTCATTGCGGAATCCAGATGGGAGCGGCGCTGAACAGATGGTCAACGATACCTATCTGGTACGCGAGGAACAGGCCAAAGCCGAAACTCAGTAGTCCCGAGCCGGTGACGAGGCCTTGATGGATCCAGAGCGCTCGCCGCGACACAACCATGAACGGCGTGGCGATTGCGGTGGTGATGAGCCCCATTCCGATTATCGTACCGACGCAGAAAATCACGAGGTAGAGCGTCGCCCATAGCGGTTGCGGAATCGCGCTCAGAACCAGCAACGCAATCGCGGCGCTGCCGGCGAGTCCATGGACGAGGCCGACTGCGAATGATCTCAGCAGCGGACGGCGCGCGGCGAACGGCGGCAATCTGTCAGCGGAGATGCGATGGTCGTGATGCATCGCATCGTCGGTATTTTCCTGAGAAACGACGTGAACGTGCGAATGCAAATGCATCGCGCCGCCGTGGGCGTGCGCGTGCGCATGGACGACCAAGCCTTCCTGCTCCGACAAACTCGCGCGCATCCGAGTCGCCGCTTTGCGCATCAAGCTTGCTGCCGCGCCGACGCCGAGCATAATCAGCACGACCGCGACCGCGAATTCCATCGCCAGTCCGAGCCGAACCGGAATCGCAATTTTGAAAACTATGATAGCGGCGCCCACCAGCAGCACGGTCAGCGTGTGGCCGAGTCCCCATACGACACCGATCCTGGCCGCAACGACCAGGCGGTGTTCGCGGCTCAGAATGGTCGTGACTGCGATCACGTGATCGGGATCGGTAGCGTGGCGCATTCCGAGTAGCAGTCCAAGCAGCGCGATTGCCAGCGGCGCGGCATTAGCAGGTATCATCTGGTTGGTTCCTTCAGCCGATCGATCCAACCGACAGTACACACATTATTCCGGGCGAAGTGCAACGACGCCCGCTGTCCGGATCGACGATTTCGCTCTGGTCAGTCCAGCGCGCAAAGGCGCACAATCTCGATCTCATCGCGGCGTAGCAGCGATCTTTGACGCGATCCGCGCCGTGCGAATCGGATTGTGGTGGAGGCGGGGGGAATTGAACCCCCGTCCGAAGGCCTTCCGGCGACGGCCACTACACGCTTAGTCTGCGAATTTTAGCTCGCGTCCGCAATGCCCACAGACGGGCTTTCCTGACGCCAGCCGGCTGAATTTTCGGGACGCCGCCCAGCCGGTGAACTGCGGTTCCCTAGCCCACTAAATGACGCCCCGACCCGCTGCCATGGGCGAGCAGCGGCGGGACGCTAGCGGCCCTTAGGCCGCCAGAGCGTAACCGTTATTGTCTGCGGGTAAATTTCGCAGTCTGCCTGTTTTACGGGTCGACAGCACCCGGCGTGCGACCATGGCCATATTGTCTTCGTCGAATCCAGTTCGCCCCCACGGATCGTGGGTTTTCGATACGAGGCCAGTCGAAACGGTTACATCATTAATCTAAGGCTCCATCGGCGCGTTCGCAACCATGCCTTCGACCCCCTTATCTGCATCGCCGCCTGCGGATAAACTCGCCCTGCGATGGCACGGGACACCCGCAATGGCAAACCATCCGGCGACGGATTCGATCTGGTCGCCGATAACCGCAAGGCGCGGCATGACTTCTTCATCGAGGAGACGCTCGAGGCCGGCCTCGCACTCACCGGCACGGAGGTCAAGTCGCTGCGGGCGCATCGCGCAAATCTGCGCGACAGTTACGCGCGCATCAAGAACGGCGAAGCGTTCCTCGAGAGCGTCCATATCGGCGCCTACGCTCCTGCGGGCCAATTCAGCCACAAGGAAACTCGCGCGCGAAAACTCCTGATGCATCGCCGCGAGATCGATCGCCTGTGGGGCCGCGTGCGCGAGAAGGGCTATTCGATCGTCCCGCTGAAACTTTATTTCAAAAACGGCCGCGCCAAAGTTGAACTGGGGCTCGCCAAGGGCAAGCACTCCTACGACAAACGCGAGGCGATCGCGCGCAAGACCTCCGAGCGCGAAATCGAGCGCGCCCTGAAAGGACGCAACCGCTAGTGCGCCTCCGGGCTCGTCGCGAGTTGGCTCAATTCCGCAACCAGGCTCTGGAAACTATCGACGCTCGCCGATAGTTCCGCCGAGGTAGCGCCGATGCTTCCCAGCACGCTCGCGGCGGTATCGTGAAATCGCGCCGGTATGATCGCGAATCGCTGCGACTCCGCGAACGCGCCTTTCTCATTGAGAAAAAATCTGCGATTCAGGGCGTAGAGGACCAGTGTCATGAACCCCGCCGCGCGAAACAGGCATCCCGCGACATACATCACGTCTGCGCGCTCGGCTGGCTTCGCAGCGATCGAAATTTCAAATTCCGCGTCAAACAGATGCTTGGCTACGGCAGCGGCCCGAAATTTTTCAGGATATTCGCGCACCAGGGACTTGAGTTCGGCGAGCGCGCGCGCCGGATCAAAAAGCGGACGGCATACATCAACTTCGCCCGCGTAAATCTGCATATGAAATCCGAGCGGATGACCAAGCTGATGGATGCTGCGGGGACGTCCCGCTATGCAGTCCTCGATCGCCTCGCGCACCGCGCCAATTTCACGGTAAATGAAATCGACGTGACGGCCCCGAATCTCGAGCCATCCGCCGCCGTTCACTCCCGGTCCCCATTCGCCAAACGAAGTCACCAATCCATCAAGATGACGATCGTCCAGTTCCTGCGCAGCCGCTCCCAGGGCCGCCGTCGAGAATGGCTTCCCGCCGTCATAATAAATTCCGAGATCGATATCCGATCGTTCGTCCGCGTTACCGCGCGCGCGTGATCCGCCAAGCACGATCGCTGCTACGCCGTCGATCTTCGCGACCCGGCCCGCCACCAGACTGAGTATTTCTTCCATTTCGGCCTGGCTAGCCACCCGCCGAGCTTAAGTCGCGAGCCCAAATGGAGCAACGACGAACGCCGACGCGGTCTCGACCTCAGTTCTAACTGCCGGCTGACGTATCGGCGCCGGCCTGCGCGTCGAGTGTGGTCGCGCCCGCCGCACCCAGCAAAGCCTGCAGTCTTGCGATGCGCCTGGCGAGGGGAGGATGCGTCGAAAACAGGTTGGCGAAGAATCCTTCGTCGTCTTCGCGGATGCCCTCGCGAGGATTGACGATGAACAGATGCGCGGTGCCGGCGGTGCCTTGTTTTAGCGGCGACTCGATTTTCGCGATGTGCTCCAGCGCGCGCAGCAGCGCCCGCGGGTTGCGCGTGAACTCAACCGACGACGCATCCGCAAGATATTCGCGCTGCCTCGACACCGCCATCGCAAGCAACTGCGAAAAGATCGGCGCCACCGCAGCCAGGACAATCACCGCAATCGAGATCAGCACCGCGGTCTGATTGTCGCGATCGGAATTGCTCCTGCCGCGCGCGCCGAATCCGCCGAAGAACATCCAGCGGTACACGAAATCCGAGAGCATCGCGATTCCACCGACCAGCACCGCGATCATCATCATCGTGCGGATGTCGTAGTCGGCGACGTGCGACATCTCGTGCCCGATCACTCCCTGCAACTCTTCCCGGTCCATTTGATCGACCAGTCCCTGGGTGACGCAAATCACCGAATGGGCCGGGTCGCGTCCCGTCGCGAACGCATTCGGCGACAAATCATCGATGAGATACGGCTTGGGCGCGGGCATCCGCGCCGCGGTCGCCATTTCGTCGATCACGTCGAGCACCATCTGATGCTTCGGCGTGTCGGGCGTGAGCGGGCGCGCGTGAACCGAGAGCAGTACCAGGGACGCGCCGCTGTAATATGACACGATCGATTGCACGCCGGCGAAAACCAGCGCGGCAATCGTCAGTACCGGGAAGCCGATCAGGTGCCCGTCGATGATCGCAATATTGCGCGCCGCAAAATCAAGGCCAAGCCCAAGCGCTCCGAACAGCAGCATGAACGCGACGACCAGCACCACGGTCTCGCGGCGATTGGCCGCTTCGAGACCCCTGAAGTTGCTTGATCCCATCGAGCATGCCCGCCCGCGACGCGTGTGCTCAGGCGCGCGGCGTGGTCATCGAAAGGTCAACCTTGGGAACGGCCTGCTCTTCCGGAGCGCCTTTGAAATATTCCGCGGCCTTGAAGCCGAAATTGCTGGCGATGAGATTCGTCGGGAAGATTTGGATGCGCGTGTTCAGAGCGAGCACGACGTCGTTGTACGCCTGTCGCGCGAACGCGATTTGGTTTTCCGTGGTCGTCAACTCTTCCTGCAGTTTGAGCACGTTCTCGTCGGCCTTTAACTGCGGATAGTTCTCCATCACTGCCAGCATTTTACCCAGCCCGGCCGTGATCTGGCTCTCCGCCGCCATGCGCGAGGCCTGGTCCGGCGCGCTGACAGCCTTGGCGCGCGCCTCGACGACCTGGGTGAGGGTGTCGCGCTCGAACTGCATATAGCCTTTGACGGCTTCGATGAGATTTGGAATTAGATCATGACGGCGTTTCAGTTGTACATCTATTTGCCGCCAGGAATTATCTACTTGGTTGCGCAGACTGACTAATCGATTGTATGCAAAGACTATCCACGCGACGATAGCCACTACAATGATCGGAAACACCATCTGCGATTCCTCCGTTGAGAGGCCGGCCCGAGGCGGCTTCGTCGTCGGCGCCCACGGACACCGGCGGTCACGGTACTGTCGACCGCCGGCGCCTGGCGCCCCCCGAACGTACCTGGCGCGGCTCGAAGCGTCCAATCCGCGGGCTAGTTATCGACCTCGACTTTGATCTTGAACGGTTTGCTCTCGGGCCGCTTTGGCGCCGTTACTTCGAGCACGCCGTCCTTGTAGGCCGCCTTGATTCCGTCGTGCCCGGCGTCGTCAGGCATCGTGAACGCGCGGCGCATCGTGCCGTAGGCCCGCTCGGACAGATGGACTTCGGCGTCCTTGGACCACTCGGGCCGTTTGCGTTCGGCCTCGACGACCAGATTTCCGTCCTCGACGCGAACATCGACCGATTCGCTCGCGATGCCGGCCATCTCGAAGTAGAAATGATAGCCGTCCGCATCTTCGACCACATCCGCCGCCGGCGCCGCGTTGCGCGCGGGTTCAAGCTCGTTCCACAGCACGTTCCAGCGGCGCAGAAGAGAATCGTTGGGGGTCAGGCAGCCATTGGTCATTAGCACTTCCATGTGAAAGCCTCCTGCCGGTAATTATGTCCGGCGAAATTTTTTATTTCGGGGCGCCCGGCGCGGCGAAAGCTATACGTCTTTCGCTCGAATCGCCTTGCGTCCCACGCTTCCAAGCTAAGTACGAACTCGCACCCGTCAAGCGATGATTAGCCGAAAGGTCGAAACTTCAGGGAATAGAGGCGCTATTGCGCAGGTTTGGCGGTCTTCGAGAGGTCGCAATCTCCCGCACGAATCGCCCGGCCCCTTCTGGCGCCGCTGGAAACGCCGTGTGAACAGAACCGGCCCGGAACCTTGCAGCGGGAGGCCGTCGGGTCTATAGGTTCGCGTGCGGTTCTGACAGTGCTCTTGGGGAGGAGATTTCTCGATGCGCTTCGACAAGTCGTTCACGCGGTCCATCGCGTGCTTAAGTTTCTCGCTGTTGTTTCTGATTGCCGCCTTTGCGCGCCCGGCGTTGGCGCAATCGGATGACGATGCGTCGCCGGACAGCAAGACTGCGGTAAGTGAACTTTCTGTCTCGCCCACGGCGCTGAGCTACAGCGTCAACCTCGGCAAAGCGGCCACCGAGAGCAAGCATTTCACCCTGACGAACACCGGTACGCTCGATTTGGACGCAACCGTCAACGCGCCTGCGGGAACCGACGCCGGCGATTACACTATCTCCGGTCCCGGCCTCACTGCTTCGGGCGGAACGATCCCGATCCCGGGCAAAGTAAACAGCAGCAAGGCCAACATCATCGAGGTCAACGTCGCCTTCACTCCGCCGGAAGCGGGCAAGAAGCTGGACGCGACAATTCTGGTCACTAATACCGGGACCAAGGGCAAGAGGTCGGACACAATCAAATTGGCGGGCTCGGCCAAGGGAACGCCGTCCACCCCGACGCCCGGTTTCTTCACCTGCCTCAGCGCCACGATGACCTCACCTCGTGCTCTCTTCACGGCGACCCTGCTCCCCGACGGTGTTCCCCGTCAGCACAAGTTGGACAGTTTGCAGCGATTGAGGAAGAGAGGGTTTTTGGCTCATCTTAACCCCAAAAGGAGCGGAGATGAGATCGAAAGCAGATACGCATTCGGAGGAAGCGGAAAA